>ERZ773242.377-NODE-377-length-54410-cov-5.113200_pt1 | contig 54410 bp, 36 predicted proteins | sample MGYA00511077_ERZ773242 | MGnify/ENA primary metagenome ERZ773242 (study PRJEB29015, sample SAMEA2737754) | human gut metagenome | biome: human gut; feature: human-associated habitat; material: faeces | place: China | collected 2012 ... | reverse complement strand
TAATAAGCGGAGCCGCCATACAACCAAACGCACTGATTATTTCTGCGTCACCCCTTTCCAATCATCCGTACGGAAAGGTGAAGCCGGGAGACCGGCACCATTATATAAGTTACAAACCGGATTGTTGGCCCATGCATAGCGCACAGCAACCGGATACGGTACTTCGGGAGAACTCACCACAATCTTATCACCCTGTATTTCTGCCTTCGCCCAATGGAATTTATGATCACGACCGGCAATGGCAAAGCCTTGCAATGCTTTCCCATCACTACTCTTTAAGCCACCATCTGTATGATCAAAAGAAAGGATAATCTTATCTCCGTCCACCTGATAGGAACGATAAACGGGACCGGAATAAGGTATTTGTTCTCCATACGTATTAGCACGGGCTACCAACGCCAAGCGATGTCCAACGGCCTGTTTATCTTTTGGGTGGATGTCATTGGCATCGCCCTTATCGATGATTACAGCCATTCCGGTATTCGCTACCGACAATGTGCGCGCTTGTGCTTCGCGGAGTTCCGCCCAGTCAGAATCAACGGGGTTGGGAGACACTTGCATGAAGTTGGCTAACTGCACAAAATAGAAAGGAAAATCCTGTCCCCAGTCCTTACGCCAATTCTCGATAACCAGCGGGAAAAGTTCACGATACTGATAGGCACGGGAAGCATTGTTTTCCCCCTGGTACCAGATAGCACCACGGATACTGTAAGGCACCAATGGATGGATCATAGCATTGTATAAAGATGTCGGCAGATTGGGGTCCTCGGACATATCCTTCGGAAACATACCCTCTTTCCGGGCATCGGCCGCTATCTGATATTTCCATTCACCGGCCAGACTAATTTGTTCTCCATTGTCTGAACGGAGATAAAGTTCATCCGGCATACCACAACCACCACCTGTATCTGTCACACGGATAGCCAATGTAAGCGGTCCTGCTTTCACCAGCTTACCCGGAACGGTATAATTGCGTTGAACAGAATAACCATCGGTACGGCCCACTTCCCGACCATTCCAATACGTTATATCATTATCATCAATAGCCCCTAAAACTAACTGCACTTTCTTACCTGTCCAGGATGCAGGAATATCAACAGTGCGGCGAAGCCAGATCAGTCCGTCAAAATCACCAAGCCCTTGCTGGTCCACCATTCCGGGGAAGTTCAGCTTACCCCAAGCCTTATCATCCAAAGAAACCTCAGCCCGTACCGGTTTCCCGGCAGCAAAACCTTCATCAACACGATTGTTCCAAGCTTCCAAAGCTTTCAAATAGTCCGCTTTCATCGTAGCTTTATCAGACATTGCACGAATATCTTCCACTACTTTACTGAAGTCCGGCATTTCTTGCAACACCTTCCCGCTTATCCAGGATTCTACATTGGTCCCTCCCCAGGAAGTATGAATCAACCCGACGGGTACATTCTGTTTTTCAGAGATTTCGCGACCAAAGAAATAGGCGGTAGCCGAGAATTCAGGAACGGTCAGGAGTGAGCATACCTGCCAGCCATTATCACGGATTTTGATATCCGTCTCCGGCTGCGTACTGGTAACATGTTCCACATGCAATAAACGAATATTGGGATGATTGGCTGCGGCTATTTCTTTCTCATAATCCAGAACCTTGCCCCAACCTTTCAGCGGCATTTCCATATTGGATTGTCCGGAACAGATCCATACCTCCCCAATCATTACGTTCTTCAACACCAGTTTCTGACCATCGGTCAGTGTAAGCTCATACGGGCCACCCGCTTCAGGAGTACGAACGGAAAGCTTCCATCGCCCTTCCTTATCAGCCAGTGTTTCATACGTCTTCCCATCCCAGGAAGTGGTTACTTTTACCGCTTTCATCGGTTTTGCCTCACCCCATATAGGGGCATCCGCCTGTTGCTGCAACACCATGTTATCCGAAAACATCGGCGGCAACACAACCTTGGCCGAGATTGTACCGGATAACAACAGCAAAGCTGCAACTAACATACATTTGTTTTTCATATCAGTTAATTATTTTATGAGAGTCCGGAGTTAATAACCTCTTTAACTCCTTCTCCCTCTAATTCCGTCGCAATATCAGAAAGCAAAGATAGCCAGAATTTCATATTCGAAATAGTGTTATTGCCCTAATAAATGCAATAATCTTTCCATTTATCACGCTAAATAGAAAGATATTCCTACTTTTGCACGAAAATCAACGCGTTATTTTATGGTTTTAAATTACATTTGGGTAGCATTCTTCGTAATTGCTTTCATTGTGGCACTCATCAAGCTCCTGTTTATGGGCAACACAGAAATCTTTACGGAGCTTGTCAATTCAACATTCACTTCCTCGAAAACAGCCTTCGAAATATCGCTGGGCCTGACGGGTATCCTTTCTCTATGGCTGGGCATTATGAAGATCGGCGAGCAAAGCGGCATGATTAACGCATTATCCCGCTGGCTGAGTCCGGTGTTCTGCCGTCTTTTCCCCGAAATCCCCAAAGGCCATCCTGCCATGGGTTCTATCTTTATGAACCTCTCCGCCAATATGTTGGGACTGGACAATGCCGCTACACCAATGGGATTGAAAGCTATGAAGGAGCTGCAAGAATTGAACCCTCAAAAGGATACGGCAACCAATCCGATGGTCATGTTTCTGGTGCTCAATACTTCCGGGCTGATCCTGATTCCTATCAGCATCATGATGTATCGCGCTCAGATGGGCGCTGCACAGCCTACCGATATATTCATTCCCATACTGATCACATCAGCCGTTTCCACTCTTGTAGGAGTGATTGCTGTCAGCATTGCTCAACGCATCAATCTGATCAATAAGCCCATCCTTATCCTCATCGGTTGCATCAGCCTTTTCTTTGCTGGACTTATTTACTTGTTTATGCAACTCGGTCGTGAAGAAATCGGTACATATTCCACATTGATTGCCAACGTTATCCTGTTCAGTATCATTCTTTTGTTCATTGTCTGGGGATTATGGAAGAAAATCAATGTATATGATGCCTTCGTAGAAGGTGCCAAAGAAGGCTTTACCACGGCCGTGCGCATCATTCCATATCTGGTAGCGTTTCTGGTGGGTATTGCCGTATTCCGCACTTCCGGTGCGATGGATATGTTAGTAAGCGGCATCGGTTACATAGTGGGATTGTTTGGCGCAGATACCAGTTTTGTAGGCGCCTTACCAACCGCACTGATGAAATCGTTGAGTGGCAGCGGTGCCAACGGATTGATGATTGACACCATGAAAGAATATGGTGCAGATTCATTTGTAGGACGAATGAGTTGCGTAGCCCGTGGTGCTTCGGACACCACTTTCTATATCCTGGCTGTTTACTTCGGAAGTGTGGGTATTACTAAAACGCGTAATGCTGTAACTTGCGGACTGATAGCGGACTTTGCAGGTATCATCGCCGCCATCATCATCAGCTATCTGTTTTTCTTTTAACTTTTAATTATTAATTGATATGATTTCCTATCAGACAGACGGTGTAGAAATGCCCGCCATCAAAAAGAGCCAAACCACAGAATGGATTAAAGCCGTTGCCGCCACTTACAAGAAAAGAGTCGGTGAAATCGCCTATATTTTCTGTTCCGACGAGAAAATACTTGAGGTAAACCGCCAGTATCTGCAACATGATTACTACACGGATATCATCACTTTTGATTATTGCGAGGGCAATCGCCTCAGTGGAGATTTATTTATCAGCCTCGACACGGTACGTACAAATGCAGAGCAGTTCGGCAGTGACTATGAAACGGAGTTACACCGGGTTATTATCCACGGTATTCTGCATCTTTGCGGTATTAATGATAAAGGACCGGGAGAACGGGAGATTATGGAGGCAGCAGAGAATAAAGCGCTGGCTATGCGATGAAGAAACGAAAGAAAGTAGCTGTTTAGAGCATCTATAGATGGGATGCGCAGGATATATAGATGGGACACGCAGGACATATAGATCGGACGTATAGGATATATAGATCGGATATGCAGGATATATAGATGCAACGTGCATGAGATTATGACTCATGCACGTTGTATTTTATATCCATCTTTTTATTTCAATAAGAACTTCTCCGCACGTCCCGGAGAAAAGAGTTCCCACAGGGAAGCAACTGTCCAACCCGGAGCAAAGATATTATTATAATATCCCTTTCCATTGCGACCATAATCCCAGTTGGTGTGCTGAACAACTTCGGGATAAAAGCCCACTTTAGCCACACCACACATGTGTCCTTCGTACGGTAACAATTGACGCATAGAGGTAGAAATCACTTGGGCAAAGTCAGAGAAACGAGGTTCATCGTATTCTTTCGAAAGCCAATTCAATACATCGGCAAATTCAAAAACAAACACATCTATGTGGTTATTCTCCACCGATACATTTCCCCAGCCACGAGTTTTCAGGCCGATATCACCCAGCATCTGTCCTTCGGCAAAAGGAACGTCCCAGGTATAATACCAGGATAGAGCAAAATAAGCTGCTTTCTTCGACAATTCTGCATAATGCGTACGCTCCGCCCCTTTAGTAACCAGCGCCAGATAATACGTAGCAGTAGCGGCATACAGAGAAGCTTCTTTATCCTCACAGTTTGCATCCAGGGTTGAAGAGAAGAAATCCGCCTTAGATATAAGTTCTTTCTCCAGATAGCCCACCGTACGTTTCGCACTCTCCAGATAACGTTTATCCTTGAAATACTTATAAGCCATCACCAAAGGCAAGGTAGCTGAAGGGGTGCTTCCACCCGTTCCATCTACAATGAAGAAGTCATCCTTAAACTTACGCGGGAAGCTACCATCCTCATTCTGCAAACGCAGGAAGCTATCCAAAATTCCTTTGATACGCTTCTCCCACTCAGGATGTTTGCGCTTCTGCTGCTTTTCGTAAGTCAGATAATTCAGCACGGCATACACACCCTCTGATTGGCGGCGGATACTGTGCTTGGATTCTTTAAAGCCACGATTATAATGTACCACCTCATTGAAAAAGCCTGCCGGAGAGAAACCGTTCTGAAGATACGTATCAAAAACACTGTTGGCACTATTCATCAATTCCTGGCGGTTCTGTAACGCACCATATTCCAGTGCATTGAAAGCATTGAGCAACGTACGTCCCACAAATCCGATTTCAGCAACATCCACATGATCGCAAGTAGCCGTTTTCAGTTCCACACCGGAATAGTAATGAGTAGGCGTATTGTCCACATAACTTTCCACAAAGAAATTACTGAGTACTTCTTTCATTCTGTCCACCGTATAAGGTGTATCGACAGGCTGCGGACGGTTCGTGTCATAACAATACTCCCAAGTACGCTGCACGCACTCAGAAAAATCAGCGGCATCTATTTCCGCCAACTCCCAGGTCAGAGTAATGCTGTCTCCTTTGCGAAGCAACTGAAAAGCCTCAACAGAAGGAGCTAAAGTCAATTTACGAATATAAGTTTTCGGAGCTTCCCGATATGGAAAACCATAAGAAAGCACAGTCATACCTCCCACATTTTCAAATCCGGTATAGCCTATGGATGTTTCTCCGGACACAATGACCTCTCCTTCTTTGTGAGTGGCCAGCGCCTCCTTGTCAAACTTATCAATGCGGATAACCGACATTGACTTACCATTTGCAGAGTTGAAAGCTGCTGTAAGCGGAGTGCTCAAACGGTCCTCGCGCACCAACCAACTATCCGAAGTATGGAATGAAGGCGCCTCTTTGGGCGAACGCAGGTTACGACGATACCAGAAACCGGGCATATAGAACTGACAGTCATCATGCTTATAACCGGTTTTTATCTGCTCTCCATAATTGAAATACACATTCTCCAAGGCTTTGATGACAACATTGATGCGTTGTTTTCCATCTTTCTCCGTAACCTGACGGGTAATGACCAGCGGCAGATTTTCGGAAGGCTGACAATCGTACACACCATCCTGCACTTTCCGGAGAGTTAATGAATAGTGTTTGGCATCATTTCCCGGAACTTTTAAAGATACAGAAACATTCTCAGGAGTATAGTTTGCCGCTCCAATATTTGCAATGCCCGCAGAAAGCATTATCCCTAAAAACAATCTTTTTAACCTCATATTCAATCTTCATTTTACTATTTTACAATACAGGTCTTTCGGATTCTGATGACGGAGAATTGCCAGACACGGATGGCCACCCGTCTTTCCAATCAACCTTATCTAGCATCAACACACGGCCTCCGGGATTCTTGGTACTCACTGCATGATAAAACACCCAGTCATTACCCGTCTTATCCGTTACAATCTCTGAGTTATGTCCGGTACCTACAAAAGCCTCATTCTTGTGAATCAGTATTTCATGGTGGTTATCCAGCATCTTCTTACCATTTTTATCCACATAAGGTCCAAAAAGTTTCTTCGAACGACCTACAACTGTAGTATAAGTACTTTTCAATCCTTCACAGCAAGTTCCTATAGATGCAAAGAAATAATAATAACCATCTTTTTTATGAATATATGTTCCTTCATAGGCTGTTCCTGCCACCCGGCGGAGCTTGGCACCTTTCCTAACAGAAAGTCCGTCATCCGACAGTTCAATGCCGTAAATTCCCCGGAAACTACCCCAAAAGAGATATTTCTTTCCTCCATCCTCTATATAGAAAGGATCAATGGAATTCTGTACATTGATTTCATTGCTGCGGAACATCTTTCCATGATCTGTAAAAGGACCTTCGGGCTTATCGGCAGTGGCACATCCGATACCACAGGTCCATTCGCCACCCCAGACAGACATGGAATAATAAAGCACGTATTTATCACCTATTTTATTGATATCAGGAGCCCAGAGTCCTCCTTTAGGTTCAAAATCCGGACGAGTGCCTTTGGTAAAAGCAGTACCCACATACTCCCACTCCACCAAGTCTTTTGAACGATGGATAGGCAAGTTTCGGATATCTTCGGTGGCATACAGGTAATAATAACCATCTTCCCCTTTGATAACAGAGGGATCGGGCAGGCTATAATTTACAACCGGATTCTGATAGTTTTTGACGGGCCCTTGCGCCATAAGCAAACAGCTTATGGCGACAAAGGCTCCGATTAACAATATTTTCTGCATATATTCACTATTACTTATTTACAAACCGGAGCTTCTGCCTCGGTAGATGGACTATTACCGGCAATCACCGGCCAATCATTCTCCCAAACAATCCGGTCAATCATCAAATAGCGTCCTTTGCTCGGGGTGTGTCTGTCATAACTATGATATAGCATCCATTCATTACCCTCACTGTCCGTTACGATTTCCGAGTTATGCCCCGGTCCTACAAAACGATCATTGGCTCTGATCAGCACTTCATATTTATTGTCCAGCATTGATTCTCCGTTCTTATTCACATACGGGCCTAAGAAAGAAGTGGAACGGCCAACAACCGTAGTATAAGTACTCAACATAGAGTTACAGCATGAACCGACAGATGCAAACATGTAGTAATAATCGCCACGTTTATGAATGTAAGGCGCTTCAAAAGCAGTACCCGCAACCTGCACTCTTTCTTTCTTGGCTGTTGCAATGTCAGGGTATACTCTCGTACCGTCTTCATTCAGCTTCACAGCATACAAACCGTTGAAACTACCCCAAACCAACCATTTCTGTCCATTGTCTTCAAAGTAGCAAGGATCGATGGAGTTTCTTACATCAATTTCACTTGAAGTGAACAACTTTCCTTTTCCGTCTACCGATATATCCAATGTGAAAGGACCTTCGGGAGAGTCAGCCGAAGCAATACCGATACCGGCAGTTGCAGGCTTGCCCATGGCAGACATGGCAAAATACAAGATATATTTATCACCCACCTTTTCGATATCCGGTGCCCAGACTGCTGCACCCGATTCCGTAACAAACGTAGGTTTTGTTGCAAACATCTTGCCTCCGTCCGTCCAGTGAATCAAGTCTTCCGACTTACGGATTACAGATGTATTGGTGGCATATACATAGAATGAATGGTCATTCTCTTTCCAGACTGTAGGGTCAGCTGCGCTGTAATCAGTCAATGGGTTTGAATAAGGATTCTTATAGTTTGCTGTTCCCTTATTATCGTCGTCCGAGCAGGATGCCAAGGCTCCTGTCAGAGCCAAGGCAAACAATATATATTTACTTCTCATATATTATCTTATTTATATCTTTGTTCAAGTTCTTCTACCGGGATATTATCTTCATAACCGTCGTAACCATAGTTCTGATTGATACGGCCTTGAGTGTTGGATTCTATGGCATTACGCGGAATGGGCCACAATACGTGATACGGCTTCATGATAAATGCATTGGTTGAATAATAATATTCTGTTGCAAAGAAATTATTCTTCTCCATCATGCGGTCATAATACCAGTTCTTTTCTGAAAAGTTATTGAGTGAATATCCATCTATACCCTTTTCTGCTTTCAGGAAGGCAATACGAGTCAACTCAGTCTTACGATGGTCTTCCAGGAACAATTCTCTGGCTCTTTCATCCAGGATATCTTCCAGTGTAACGGATGAGAGTTCCGGTGCATTCACACGGCGACGGATTGTATTCACATCCTCAGTAGCCAAATCGTTCTTGCCTAACCACCAGTAAGCCTCAGCTCTATTCAAGTAAGTTTCGGCAAGGCGGAAGATATACTGGTCTGTGAAACCACCTACAGGTACTTTACCTCCTGCATTCGGATCATCCTTATCAATCAGAACCTTCACAATCGGGAAAGAGAAATAACAGCGCATGGTATCGGTACAGTAAGCAGGATTAACCGGTTGACCGAAATAAGCGGCACTACCACCCTTTGAAGCCGGCAGATTGTATTTGATACGTGACTTATCATACCAGTTATTGGAATTATGACGCATATCATCTCCACAATCCTTCCACAACTCATATTGTGCATAGTTGGTAGGACGTATCTTGGCAAGACCTCTACCCAGTTCTTCCAACTGTTCGTATCCATCATAAATGCCTGATGCATCAGTCGTTCCGTTCTTTCCGTCCGGTGTCTTCATTTTGCTTCCGGCATGCCACTGCGGCACGAAGTTACGCTTACGTTTTGAACCACTTGGAGAAGAACATCCGTCCAGACCGTAGATTTCCTGACCGATCATAATGCCTTCTTTGTTCTCAACAATACTGATATTCTCTTCCTGGAATAGGTCGTTGTATACGTCCTTACTCTTATCATCCATATTGATACCGAAGCGCTCGGTCATCAGACGCAATCCGTAATCATTGATGCAACGAGTTGTTGCATCTACCGCCTGTTGGAAGTCACCGGTAGCCAGACATATCTTAGCCAGTAAATGTTCACCTGCGGCTCTGCTCACAGCACCACGGATTACTTCTTTAGGTAACCATTGTACAGCATATTCCATATCTTTCTTGATATTCGCCAAGATAGTTTTGCGGGAAACGGTATTAAAGTCCAGTTTTGCACCGGTAATTTCTTCTCCGATCCAAGGTACATCTCCAAATTGGTTAGTCAGCAGATAATACCAATAAGCGCGATGGAAATATCCTTCTGCTAAACAAGCGTTTCTGTCTTCTTCCGAAGCCATACCGTCAGCTTCAGGAGCACGGGTAATAACCGTATTGGCATACTTGATACCGTTCCAGCCGAAAACCCAGTAACGAAGGTGCAGATACATATTGGTGGTAGGGGTCAACTGAGTCACCATATTGTGGATTTCCTTCGTTTCAGGACCTCCCATAACAGCCAAGTCAGACCAAGCATATTCATATACAGAATAGGTTTCACAGTTTCCAGAGTTGAAAGCGTCTCCAAACCATTCAAAATTCATCTGTTTACGGCAGAGGCGAAGCATGGTTTCCAAACCTGCTTTATCAACAAAAGTGTTCTCCGGTGTCAGGAACGACATCGCCTTCGGTTCAAGATCAACACAAGCAGAAAGACTGGCAGCTATCAGGCAAGTTGCCAGACCTTTTAGTATATATTTCTTTGTTTTCATTTGAATATCTTTATTTAATTATCGTTCTATCAGATTATAAGGTAATGTCTACACCAAATGTCCAGATGCGTGGAGTAATGGCCTTAGTCAAAGGATCAGAAGTTCTCCATTTAGAAATAACGAATGCGTTATCCACATTAATACTGAATCTTAGATTATCAATCATAAACTTGTTGATCAACTTCTTCGGGAATGTATAAGACAATGCCATATTCTGCATTCTTACGTAGTTTCTCTTTTCGTAAATGTTCACGCCCGGGCTATCGATGTTTGCACCCAAACGGGCATATTTGCTATTCGGATTCCATGGTGTCCAATACTCGGTCCAAACAGAGTTTGAAGTATTGTAGTAACGGTTAGTTTCGTTTCTCGGCAGGTTATCAATATCCATCCAACCGAATTCTCCACGCAGTACAAAAGAGAAATTGATGCATTTGAACAAATTCAGGTCACTGCTCAACGTCATACGATGCTTCGGAGTTTTTGTACCCAACCAGAGCTTATCGTCATCATTGATCTTACCATCGTTATTAACATCCAGTAGTCTCGGGTCACCCGGTTGCTTACCATATTTTGCAGCTTCCAATTCTTCACCCAGTTGCCATACGCCAATCCACTTATAATCATAGATTTCATCAATAGCATGTCCGATATACCAACCGTTCTGTACATCATCGTCTTCACGCTGACCGATAACATTACCATCGGCATCCAGCACATCAATCATATCACCGTACAGGTGTTTGATTTCATTCTTATTAGTAGAATAAGTGAAGGTGGTATTCCAACGTACATTAGAAGTATTGATATTTACACTTGACAAAGTTAACTCAGCCCCCTGGTTAGCAATTTCTCCCAGGTTAGAAGCGATCTTACCATATCCTGAAATTTCAGGCATAGCACGGTCCATCAACAAGTCATTCGTCTTATTCTTATAAAGTTCTACAGAACCGCTCAGTCTGTTTTTGAACAATCCAAAGTCAACACCGAAGTTGAACCCGGTAGTAGTTTCCCATTTCAAGTCTCTGTTAGCCAAACTTGAAGGATATACACCTTTATAGTTTACCCCATCCTGAATAACGTTGGTAATAGTTAATCTTGAGAAAGCAGCATAACGGCCGATGTCACGATTACCGGTTTGTCCCCAGGAAAGACGCAGCTTCAGGTTGTTAATCCATTCAACATCCTTCAAGAACTTCTCTTCTGATATACGCCATCCGGCAGCAACTGTAGAAAATACACCGAAAGGATTATTCTGTCCGAAAGCTGAGAAACCGTCACGACGTACAGAACCTGTCAGCAAATAACGGTCCATCAAAGAGTAATTCAAGCGCCACAACAAACCATTACCAGTCTGCATTTCGTCATTTGCACTGACAGTAGGAGTTATACCGGCCTGAATACCATGATAACTCAGTGCGCCATTCGGCTGGAAACCTTCATTGTTTCCCGTACTTTGCCAGTTCTGATATTTTTCAGCAGTATATACAAAAGTGAAGTCGAAATTATGTATATTAGCAAATGTACGGTTCCATTTCAACATGTTATCAATGCTCCATTCATAGTCTGAATAGTCCACACGTTTTGCTTTACCACCTGCTACTACACCCGGCTTGATATCAGAATCAAAATAGTAATCCTTTCTCCAGCCGTAACGCACATTGAAAGTTGTCTGCCAGGTAAATCCAAAAGGAAGAGTTAACTTACCATAAACGCTTGAATTAAATGTCTGCGTTCTGTAGTATTTTTCGTCCACTGAACGGTTCAGTAATGGGTTGGCAATACGGTTGTCATCCCAAGGTCTAACCTTGATACTTCCATCAGCCTCATAAACGTCTCCAAAGGGGCTGGCTGCTTTAGCCGCGCCCGTATCTGCCTTAATATCATCCGAGCCTTTATGAACGAACTGCGCATTCAAACCAATATTCAACCATTTCGTAATCTCAGTATCCAAATTCACACGCGATCTTGAAGCACGGAATTGATCACCTACTACGATACCATCATTATTAGTATAGCCCAACGACACATAATAGTTGGTTCTTGCCGTCTTACCGGAAACAGAGGCATTGTAATCCTGTCTCAAACCATTCTGATAAACGAGGTCCATCCAGTCAACGAATTTACCGGCTTTATAGTTGTTAACCTCAATAGGATTGAATTCCAGTCGTTGCATCCAGGTTTCAATATAATCACCGGAGAAAGAGCTGTCATAACTTGCCCATTGTTCACGAGAAACGCCATCGGGCAGACTATTGGGATTATCATAATATCCCAAACCATGCTGTTGTTCGCCCGGCTTAAAATAATCAATTGTTTTGAAGTAATCAACACGTCTCTGCATATACTGTTCAGCAGTAGGCATCTCCGGCATAAAAGTAGCTTGTGAAACACCTATTTTTGTACTTACGTTGATAATGGGCTTCTCGGAAGAACCTCTCTTGGTATTGATAAGAATAACACCTGCCGATCCTTTGGAACCGTAAATAGCAGTAGAGCTGGCATCCTTCAGGATATCCATACTTTCAATGTCATTCGGATTAATATCATCAATGTTACCATAGAATACCACACCATCCAAAACAATCAAAGGAGAAGTACTGGCCTTCAACGATTGTTTACCACGGATCAGAAGCCCGGAGGCGCCGCCACCTGCATCAGTAGAAGGAGTGATGTGCACACCGGGAACCGTACCAACCAGGAAGTCAAGAGCATTTGTTGCAGCTCTATTCTTTGTCACTTCCTCGCCAACGTGTGCCACGGCACCTGTTACATCCTTTCTTTTCATCGTACCATAACCCACCACAACAACTTCATCCAGCAACTTAGAATCTTCCACTAATGTAACGTTCAGAGTTCTTGCATTGGCATCAATCGTTTTTTCTACCGTTTGGTAACCAATGAATGAGAATACTAAAGTAGATTTTTGCGCAGGAACGTTCAATGAATACTTACCATCTAAATCGGTAATAGTACCCAAAGCAGCATTACCCTTTACAGTAACGTTTACACCGATTACTGTTTCGCCTGTGGCATCTTTAACGACACCCGTAACGATTCTGCCCGATTGGGCTTGAGCATAAATTGTAGAAATCAGGAGGAGGAGTAACATCCTAACCCTTGCATCAAAAAAGCATTTTGAAATTTTCTGCTTCATAATATTAAATTTTAAAAAAAATGTAAAGACTTACTTGGCTTTAAAGCAAGACAAAAATAGATATTCAAATAGGCAATCAATAATACAGTTATCTCTAAAAAAAGAAAAAATGTCCCAAATCACGCGTTAGAAAGGTTTAAAACAGCAATAGACACAATAATCTCAATTATAGGGACGTATCTATCATTTTATTCATAGGCTGTAAGCTGCGAAGCTAGTCAATTTTATAAAGTTTCAGAATAACAACAAAGGCGTATCCTTAATAGAACACGCCTTTGTTCTAGAGATATCGAATCTGAAAGAAAATATGCCTCTCGCAGAAAATAATCTAATCAAGAGTTCGAACTACAAGTTCCCCTGTTTTATTCGTAGCCGGCAAAGTTATTTCTAACATTCCTGCATGGCCAGACCTATACTGAACCGGCTTTCCGTTGAAGAATACTTCATATTGATGCCCTGCATCCATACAGACAATCATGCAACGCTCATGAGGTTTTGTCGAATCATCAAAAGAAAGTTCAGCCTTATATCTGGAATGATTCTCATTAAAATTACTTTTTGTAATCCATACCTCAAAACCGGTGGAGACTTTACCCGGCCTATAGTATGCTGCAAACCAATTTAATATAGGAGATGAAAGCCCCGAGAACTGGTGCCACCCTGCTCCTCTCCCCGACGAAATGATGAAATGCTCGAATGTGAAATAGCTTTCTTCACACTCCTTCTCCCAATTATCCAGAGCTGTATGTGCCACCCGGTAAGCCTCTTCCCCTTTACCCAAATCTAAAAGAGCCTTCCACATCATCCACTGATGGGGAAACCAGACAGCACCGTTCCAATATCCATCTTCTTTATAATAAGGAGCAGACTGATCGACCGTTGAGAGCCCGACTTTAGTCCACAGTTCGTCAGGAGAAAACAAATGTTCCATCAACCGGTCCACTTGAGCGGGAGAACAAATACCTGCTACCAAAGGGGTGACCCCATCCAGTCCCTTATTAAAATTAGATTGATCCTTATACCGGAAAATATCTGTCGCATTTCCCAGAGAATCATGGACTACATATCCGAAGTATCCGCTTTCTTCATCCCAAGAGTAATTTTGCAGGCCGTACGACAAGAGTTTGATGATCCGTTCATACGCCTTCACATCCTTTTTCAGCCCCAGTTCCTTCGCTGCCAGGCGCAGAATCTTCGCCGCCCGCAGATAATAAGCAGAGGTTACCACAGGAGTCACCGATTGATACTGCGATTTATTACCGCGTAATGCATGTTGAGGCGGATAATCATCCCATCCACCGGAATTATAGAAATAATCCCAGGTACGAAGCAGACCGGAACCTGCCATTCGGGTAGGTGAATACGGATCAGCTCCGACCATAAAATCAAAATATTGTTTCAGCCTGGGATATAAGAATCTCAACGCTTCCTGTGACAGGCTGTTGTTCCACAAATCAGCATAAGCATACATCTGAATGGGTAATGGGGTACCGTGATGAATGAAAGCCGATTCACTCCCCACCGGAGTCGTATAAGCCTTGATACATTCGAAAGCCTTGACCGGGTCCACATCAATCAGTCCCAACGCAATGAAGCCGGAGTCCCAGGTATAAAGACTGTTCCAATTCTTACCCGGCGTAAAATGTCTGATGTATTCCTTCTGCGTATAAACCGGATATACGATATTCGACAAGAGTGAGGCTTGCAGCAAACGATTCCCCAGAAGATACTTCTCTCCGCCTGGCAACACCTGGTCTTCAGGTTTCGCTTTTTCCGCAGAACTGATCCGTGCGACCAGTTTATCCGGTGTCGAATGGAAATCTTGCAGTTCCTGCTTCACCTGTTCTTTATTCCCACTGCACACCAGCATGTAAATGGTCTGTTCCGAGTCAGGTTCCAGTACGATAGGGCGCAAAAAAGCATTGGCATAATGCCAGTTCCTGTCTCCAATCAGCCTTGAAGATACATGTTCATGTACCCTTCTACGGAAGAAAGACTCCAATTCACCGTTCAGTACCTCCCTCATTTCCGAATGTTGGTAGTTCCAGGCCACGCCATAATAGTTGTCACAATCCTTGTATTTCAGTATAAAATCCTGTTTGGTTTCTCCCACCTCCATTACAGGAGTGAAAGGAATCGGTGTACGGACCACATTTACTTTGTTTATACCGTCAACATCCCCTATAAAGAATCCATCCAGACTGATTGCAACAGTACTTCCCGAAACAAGTTCCAGTTTATATTCTCCGACCTTCTTTCCATAATAAGGAACTGACAAGAAAGAGAATTCCCCCGTACCTTCCAATTCTACAGATTGTTCCACCAGTCCTTTCAGACACAGTACGCCACTCTCCCCTTTCTTCATCTTAAACCGGAGACCTATCGCCCCGTTTTCCTGCCCCGGAAGAATGTTTACCAGATAGCTCAACCGGTCACCTTCATTCCTGCCGAACCCTCTTCCCAGTATGGAACCATCGAGTGATGAAGTACTGCGCTCCTCATTCCGTTGCCATCCGTCATACACCAGTTTGTATTGAGGGGATTTACTGGCAGGGTCATTCTCAATATAATCAATAGCATTATACCATTGCAGGCCGGACGTATCCGAAACCGCTACCTGCGGATATGTCTCAGGATAATCTATATATGCCATCTGATTCAATACCAGATTTTGAGGCATACTCGTATTGTTGACGCAATGTATCCCGACCAACGTACGGTTATCATCCAATATGTGATAGGTGACATCCGTATAAACCCGGTCTTTCCACTCCAGTTCATAGCGGTAAGTGATGCGGGTCATCTCCGGATTTATTTCCCACGGATAGTAGGATGATTCGAACAGGACATGCGGCACCAACTGACGGTTCCGGTAATACCCGGGCATCACCGAGAAGTCAAAACGTATCCCTTTACGCATATCAGGTATGTGCGAGATACCGGCATAACGTTTCGAGTAAGGCCCCCATGCATGCAATGATGTTATATCATGGCTATTGCCCGAAGAAGGCAAAGGAAAAACAGCTCCTGCACAGCAAAGGGTCATAATTGCGGTCAGAAATGTCATCAAGTATCGTTTCATCTATTACTATAGCTTTAGTATTCGGCACTATGTGCACTTTCATCATTAATTTACAGAATCATTCACAGCAATCCTACGTTATGAAACAGTCGTTACCTTAACCTATATCAGTCGTTACTTCATTGCCATTCACTCGTTACTTCATCCCTATTCAGTCGTCGCCTCATTATAGAGCACTTTTTCCTACTGATAATCAAATAGTTGCAAAAGAGACAAAGAGTATTATCCAATTCCATAAATCCCAACAAGCAAACCACTGATACATCATTCAGTAACTCCTATTCCGGACATATCCGGAGTTACTTTTCACCCCAGCAAACGGATTGCAGGAACCATGTCGCTTGCTCGCTCTTCAAACCCTGCCGTTCCAATACCGAAGGCAATTCATGATAACTCTTCCAGAAATCAGCAATCAAAGCGGGCATTTCAGACGGAGCATACATCACAGCCTCATTCAGACTTCCCATTTTGCCGAACTCTTCTTTAAAGACAATATACGAATTACGATACTTCAGTTGTTCCATAGACCGGGCTATTCTTTTGGATGCCCCTAAAAGTCCGTTCATATCCACTTTCCCAGACGGATAAATGATCTTAATCACTTTTTCCTGGTTACAAGGCAATTCCGGCAAATCTACCAGTAATGCAAAGTCTTCAGCCGAATATCTGTATTCTGCAGGAACTCCATTTACCGTGACGGACTGGGGAAGCAGAGATGAAAGCACTTTCACCGTGAACGGACGGGCAAGAGGCATTTCTTTATAGCCACCTTCGCGCTTGCCGATAACAATCGTTTGCTCATTACCACTACGGGCAGAAGTCAGCTTAGTCACGGCATACTCGGATGCATAATTCTTATCATTTCCGTTATCTTCATACAAATTAAACGCCGCTGTACCGCTTCCACCGGGAAACACCGTCACCGCTATTTCTTCGTCATTATTGTTAAGGTTCATCACATTCTCCAAATACAAAGGAAGTATGGCACCCGCCTTTACATAAATTGGATATTCATCAATGGCGAAAGAGCGTTCTACAATCCGGTTACCTTCCAGTAAAGCTCCCGTATGCCATTCGTACCATTCTCCTTCCGGCAACCATACACGTACCTGTGCATAACCATCCTTGGCTGGAGTAGTGACCGGTGCAACCAGAACGTCATCTCCAAACATATACTCATTGCCAAAGTCGTAAGCTTCTTTGTTCTCCGGATAATCATAATACATCGGACGGCAAAGAGACAATCCGTCGTCATACCCCTTACGAGCCATGGTGTAGATATAAGGAGCCATCTTAGGGTTCCATCTTCTTGTCTGATGTCCAAAATGAACACCGGCTTCCAATAACTGCTTCATTGAAATAACGCTCATGTTACTTTCCTCCATTTGGTTTTTTTCTTCCGTATGCTTTCAGCTCCTCTGAAACCGGGTAAATCCTGCGATTCACCTTAGGCACCTCAAAAGAATCCACATACGTGCTTTTTCGCAACGCTCGTAGTATAGCATAAAACTTCTCGCATTGCAAGGATTTTTTTCTTACATGGATATCCATTACATTGATATCCATCCAAACACATTTGCGATGGAACTGATCAAAATCACAAGAATGCAGAGCGGTGCAAGATATTTCAGGAAAAAGTGATACAATTTTTTCCGCTTAAATGCTGAAGACAGCTCGATCTCTTTGTCCATTTTCTCAAATCCAACCACCCTCACGATCAAAAGACAGGTCGCCAGTGCTGCAATCGGCATCATCACCGAATTGGTAAGGAAATCAAAGAAATCCAGGAACTGCATTCCCAGGATTCTAACTGAATCCCAGACTCCATATCCCATTGATGAGGCTGTTCCGATCACCAGCATAACTCCTGCCATCAGCAGACAACATTTCCAACGTTTCCAGTGAAGTTCATCTTCCAGTGTGGATACGCTTGTCTCCAGCAGGGAAATCGCACTGGTAAGTGCCGCAAATAAGAACATCAGGAAAAAGACGATCCCAACGACAGTTCCTACTCCCATACTTGAAAATACTTTTGGCAGTGTAATAAATGTCAATGACGGACCTGCCTGCAGTGTCTCCATATCTCCACCTGAGAAAGCAAACACCGACGGAATAATCATAAGTCCTGCAAGAAGTGCCACACCTGTATCAAAAACCTCCACCTGGGTTGTACTTTTCTCAATGTCCACATCTTTTCCAATATAAGAGCCATAAGTATACAGGATTCCCATGGCAATGGAAAGAGAATAGAACATCTGGCCCATGGCTGCCACAACTGTCATCATGGAGAAATGTTCCAGATTCGGGATCAGAAAATACTTGATTCCTTCCACTGCTCCCGGTCTTGTAACCGAATAAACTGCAACCACAACTGCCAGCACGATCATCAGCGGCATCATCACCCTGGAGACTCTCTCAACTCCATTTTTCACCCCTGCCAGAATAACTGCAAATACAAGCACCGCAAATACAAGAAACCATAATTCCACTTTCCCGGAAGAAGTGATAAACTCTGTAAAATATCCGTCCTTTGCCAGTGTCTCCGAATTTCCACACAGATATTCAAAAAGGTATTTCAGCACCCAGCCACCAATCACACTATAATATGGAACGATCAGCATTGGAATCACTGCATTGATCCATCCACCGAATTTTAAAGATTTCTTTTTTCCGAAAGTGCCAAAAGCACCAACCGGACTTTTTTTTGTCATCCGCCCCAGTGTCGTTTCCGACATGATCATGACATATCCGAACGTCAGCATCAGGATCAGATAAACCAGCAAAAACATACCGCCACCGTACTTTGCTGCGAGATAAGGGAAACGCCAGATATTTCCAAGACCGACTGCTGAGCCTGCCACTGCCAGAACATATCCTATACGCCCTGAAAATTTTCCTCTTGCATCCGGCTTCTCCTCTTTACCTTTCTTTTTTGAGACTTTCTCCATGGGAAGTTCCTCCATACTTATCAATATAGTCAGAACATTAGCCTATCATTAAACCTGCCAAGATTCAAGCCTCATACTCAAATTTCTGCCTTTTTTCGACTTTTATTTTACATAAATTTTTCATTTTTCACCCATTCTTCTTTACATCCTTTTTCTATACTGATCTCAGATAGAAAAAAAGATTTCTCATAGATAGAAAAGAGGGAACTGTCATGTACAAAAAATTATGGAAAAAACTGAATCAGAATCATACTGCAGCACATACATCTGCTATTTACCTTACTGTTATGACTCTTGGATGGATGCTTGCCGGACTCCTTGTCGGCGGACTGGCTGATCTGATCCTACCTTTTAATATGGAAAGCAAACTTACACTTTTCATCTGCTTTGGCGGTTACAGTGGCCTGATCTTTGGATTATTTGGCGGAATCTTTTATCTGTACCAGTTAAATCTGAAGAAACGGAACTGACCGTGACTTTTCTCTGCATATGCCAGAGCATTTTTAATCGTTCCCTCTGCATATGCAGTAATATTCTTAATGATACCAGGGTCAAAAGGTCTGACACCACGTGTGCTCGCACACTAGTGGTAGAATGACCTTGTGACCCGCCCCAATATGAGCATAAAAGTGGGGCGTAAGCACCACGATATGCGAATCTTGGGTAGGATTGTGGGAGCACGTAGTGCGTAACAATCCGTAGGTATCATAGTCGGGGGCTTTTGACCCCGACATCTTCTTACTTATTCCTGCCGCATATGCAGACACTCCCTTCCCGGTTCTTCTTTGGGATCCAGATACTTTTCCAGTGCCTTTAAATAGGTAGTTCCAAGTCTGCTTATGCGGTTTTTCTGATGCACGATATATCCGATCTTCATTTCATTCTCATCTGCCAGCGGTACTGCAATGATATCTTTCCCATTTAAATTTTCATCAATGACACCGCTGCATACAGTATAGCCATTCAGCCCGATCAAAAGATTGAAAAGTGTTGCCCTGTCTCTGACTCTGATATTTTTCTTTCGCTCTGAAACCGAAAAAACTTCCTCGGAAAAATAAAAGGAATTATGTTCCCCCTGTTCAAAGGACAAATATGGATAATCTTCCAGTTCTTCATTGGTAATGACTTCCCTGTCTGCCAGCGGATGCCGTCTGCTGATAAAGACATGCGGCCTCGCCACAAAGAGAAGATGAAACTCCAGTCCGTTGGATTTCAGAATCTTGCGGAGTACCGTCTCATTAAAATCATTTAAAAAGAGAAGACCAATCTCACTTCTCATTCTCGCCACATCTTCAATGATCTCATAAGTCTGCGTTTCCCGGATGCTGAAATCATACTCATCCTGACCATACCTTTTGATCAGATCTACAAACGCATTTACCGCAAAAGAATAATGCTGCGTCGACACGCAGAACTTTTTCTTTTCCCCGTGTCCTCCTTTATATTTGTCCTCCAGTACTGCTGCCTGTTCCAGAACCTGTCTGGCATACCCCAGAAAGATTTCCCCCTCTGCTGAGAGGCTGATGCCCTTATTCGTCCGGTTAAAAATAACCACATTCATCTCTTTTTCCAGCTCATGGATGGCATTTGTCAGACTCGGCTGGGAAATATATAATTTTTTTGCTGCTTCAGTGATCTTCCCTGTTTCTGCTACCATGCAGACATATTTTAATTGTTGCAATGTCATAGTTCCACCTGCTTTTTCTGTATACCCGTCCTTTCTTCTGGTATACCTGCCTCTTTTTCTGATGATTGTAATTTTTTGTCGTTAATGCTATACTTGCATCTGTTAAAAATTTTATCGTATGTTGGAAATGATTTCAAGGAGGATTTATGAAACGCAAAGCTTTCAAAGCCGCTTTTCCTTATACTCTCCCTATTTTAGCCGGGTTCAGTTTTCTCGGAATGGCTTATGGAATCTACATGAATGCATCCGGGTTTTCTTTTGTCTACCCTCTTTGCATGAGTTTTCTGATCTACGGTGGCTCTTTGGAGTTTGTCGCTGTCGAGATGCTTGAAAAAAATATGGAAACGGAATATGTTCCTGTCCATCGCTGCCGGAACGATAAGCTATATGCTGTTACTGCATTTTTTGTGACTTTATTTTTTATATCTTGAGGAGGTATCTATGAAAAAATTAAACTGGTTTGCAAGACCTGAAAAATTCAGGAACAGACTGATCATGGTCATACTTGGAGTTCTCATCCAGGGATTCGGACTCTCCTGGCTGATCGAGATCCATTTCGGTACAGATCCATGTTCGGCATTTACGCAGGGAGTAATCTCCCATGTCGGACTGACATTTGGAACAGCCCAGCTTCTGATCAATCTGATCCTTTTTATCATCATTTTCCTGTCCGATACAAGCCTGATCGGTTTTGGAACGATTGCAAATATGATCTTTATCGGATATATCTCCGATACCTGCAGATGGATCTACAGCAGAATCTTTCCCGCACATTTCTTTGAATCCATGCCGGTTCGCATCTGTATCCTGCTGCCTGCACTGATTGTATTTATTTTCGGAGCCGCCATGTATATGACTGCTGCTCTTGGTACATCACCGTACGATGCAATTTCATTTATTCTTGCAAAGAAAGTACCGCACGTTCCATTTAAATACGTCCGTATCGCATGGGATACATCTTTTCTTCTTCTGGGATGGATCGCCGGTGGAAATGTCGGTCCGGTCACATTTGCGATTGCATTTTTCCTTGGTCCTGTCATTAGCTGGGAGCAGAAAAAGCTGGCTGTATTCATCTCCTAGTACATCGTTTCGTAAATAACTATACCAATCACGCAGGATGCAGATTCGAGTGTGCAGGTATAAAAATGTAGGCGTAGCGGGCTACGCCGAGGCTTTTATGCCTGTGCAATCGAATTTGCAGACAAGTTAGTGGTATAGTTATTTCGAAAACGATGTACTAGTACTGATTGAAGAATCCAGCGTGTCTATTTTGCGGATGCTTTATGCACTGATCGCATTTCCGGTATACAACTGATAATACCTGCCTTTTTCTTCGATCAGCTGTTCATGCGTTCCACGCTCTATGATTCTTCCCTGTTCCAGAACCATGATACAATCTGAGTTTCTGACAGTAGAAAGGCGATGTGCGATCACAAACGTTGTCCTTCCTTTCATCAGACGATCCATACTTTCCTGAATAATCCGCTCTGTTCTTGTATCGATCGAGCTTGTCGCTTCATCCAGGATCAGAACCGGTGGATCTGCCACTGCTGCCCTTGCTATCGCAAGAAGCTGACGCTGTCCCTGGCTTAAATTCGCACCGTCTCCGGTCAGTACGGTATCATATCCATCCGGAAGCCTGCGGATAAATCCGTCTGCATTGGCAAGCTTTGCTGCCGCCACGATTTCTTCATCTGTTGCATCCAGCTTTCCGAACCGGATATTTTCCCGGACTGTTCCGGTAAAAAGATGCGTATCCTGAAGAACAATCCCCAGGGAACGCCGCAGATCTGCCTTTTTGATCTTATTAATATTGATGCCATCATAGCGGATCTTACCATCCTGGATATCATAGAACCGGTTGATCAGATTCGTAATGGTTGTCTTTCCGGCTCCGGTCGATCCGACGAATGCGATCTTCTGTCCCGGCTCAGCATATAACCTGACATCATGCAGAACGATCTTATCATCATTATATCCAAAGTCAACTCCGTCAAAGACAACATTTCCTTTCAGTTCAATATAATCCACTGAGCCATCTGCCTGATGCACGTGCTTCCATGCCCAGCGTCCGGTTCTTTCTTTACACTCTGTCAGCTTTCCATCCTCTTCTTTCGCACGTACCAAAGTGACATAACCTTCATCTACTTCCTGCTTTTCATCCAGCAGACGGAAAATTCTTTCTGCCCCCGCCATTGCCATGACGATCGCATTTAGCTGCATACTGACCTGATTGATCGGCATACTGAAGCTTTTATTGAAAGTCAGAAAACTTGCCAGACCACCTAATGTAAAGCCACCGACTCCGTTCAATGCAAGACCTCCACCGACGATCGCACATAAGACATAACTGATATTTCCAAGCTGGGCATTGATCGGTCCTAAAAAATTGGAAAAAGTATTGGCACGATCCGCACTGACAAATAAGTCATCATTCAACTTTTTAAAATCGGCTTTATTTTCTTCCTCATGGCAAAAAACTTTAACGACTTTCTGACCATTCATCATTTCCTCGATAAATCCATTGACTTTTCCCAGATTCACCTGTTGTTCCAGGAAGTATCTTCCGCTTCGTCCTGCTGATGCCTTCGTGCATAAAACCATAACTGCCACCATAACCATCGTAACCACCGTCAGTGGGATATTCAGGATCAGCATACTGATAAAGACACTGATGATCGTAATCCCGCTGTTGATGATCTGTGGAATACTCTGACTGATCATCTGTCGCAGTGTATCGATATCATTCGTATAAACTGACATGATATCTCCATGAGCATGGGTATCAAAATATTTGATCGGCAGCGTTTCCATATGTTCGAATAATTCATTTCTCAGATTCCGCAAAGTTCCCTGCGTCACATTGACCATGATCCGGTTATACAGATAGGTTGCCACCACACCCACTGCATAAAAGACCGCCACCCTGCCGATTGCCTGGGCTAAAGGTCCAAAATCCGGTGAATCCGTCAGAAGGAACGGAGTAATATAATCATCGATCAGATTTTTGGTAAACATCGTACCCTGTACATTTGCGATAACTCCTGTCAGGATCAGGACAAAAACCAGAATACACTGCCACAGGTAATCTTTGAATACATATTTCATCAGCCGTACAAAAAGTTTTCCCGGGTTTTCCACTTTTCCCTTTGCTCCACGGGGAGTTTTCCTCATTGTTCCTGCCATTTTATTCACCTGCCTTTTCATCAAAATCACCGCCGCCCTGCGTCTGAGACTCATAAACTTCCCGGTAGATCTCGTTTGTATCCAGCAATTCTTCATGCGTTCCAAATCCATTGATCCTGCCCTCATCCATCACAATGATACGGTCTGCATCCTGCACACTGGATACACGCTGTGCAATGATCAGCTTTGTTGTATCCGGGATTTCTTCACGGAATGCACGGCGGATCTTCGCATCTGTAGCAGTATCTACCGCACTGGTACTGTCATCCAGGATCAGGATCTTCGGCTTTTTCAGAATTGCCCTGGCAATACAGAGTCTCTGCTTCTGTCCACCAGATACATTATTTCCACCCTGTTCGATGTACGTCTCATATTTCTTTGGAAATCGTTCAATAAATTCATCTGCACATGCCAGTTTACACGCTTCTATGCACTCTTCATCTGTAGCATTTTTATTTCCCCACCGCAGATTTTCCAGAATCGTGCCGGAGAAAAGAACATTCTTCTGAAGTACAACTGCTACCTGGTTTCTCAGAGATTCCATGTCATATTCTCTGACATTTCTGCCACCGACAAGAACTTCTCCCTTTGTCACATCATACAGACGGCTGACCAGATTGACCAGACTGGTCTTTGCACTTCCTGTTCCCCCGATGATCCCGATCGTCTCCCCTGAACGGATCTTCAGATCTATATCGGTCAGAACCGGCTCTTTGCTGTCCTTTTTATAAGCAAATTCTACATTTTTAAATTCGATTCTTCCATCTTTTACTTCAAAGACAGGATCTGCCGGATTATGAAGGTCACTCTCTTCATTCAGTACTTCTGAAATTCGCTGCATACTGGCTGTACTCATAGAGATCATGACAAATACCATGGACAGCATCATCAGACTGCTCAGAATATTCATACAGTATGCCAGCAGACTCATCAGTTCCCCGGTCGTCAGCGTACTACTTGTGATCATTTTTGCTCCCAGCCAGCTAATCAGGATAATACAGGTATAAACCGTTGTCATCATCAGCGGGGCATTAAAAATAACATTTCGTTCTGCCTTTACAAAAATTCTGTAAATATTTTCACTTGCTTTCTGAAACTTACTTGTCTCCTGCTCCTCTCTTACATAAGCCTTCACGACACGGATCGCAGAGACATTCTCCTGTACCGATGCATTCAGGTCATCATATTTCGGAAATGCCTGCCGAAAATACGCCGTTGCATGACGGATAATGAAGAAAAGGATCGTACCTAATATAATGACTGCAACAAGATAGATGCTTGCAAGTCTTGCATTGATCGCAAATGCCATCACCATGGCACAGATCATACTGGCAGGGGCACGCGTGAACATACGCAGTGTCATCATGTACGCATTCTGTACATTCGTCACATCAGTTGTCATACGGGTTACCAGTCCTGCCGTACTGAAATGATCGATATTGGCAAAAGAAAAACTCTGGATATGGTTGAACATTGCCTCACGCAGATTTTTTGCAAATCCTGCAGAAGCCTTTGCTCCAAACCTTCCGCCTGCCAGTCCTGCAAATAATCCGACTGCGGCGGCAACGACCATAATGCCTCCTACTTTGTAAATATGCTGCATATTTCCTGCATTGACCCCTTCATCAATGATCGATGCCATCAGGAACGGGATCAGCGTCTCCATCAGGACTTCCAGTATCATAAATACCGGAGTCACGACAGAAGCCCGCTTATATTCTTTTACTTCTTTTAATAATGTCTTTAGCATGGACATCCTCCTTCCCTGTTCTCTCCACTTTTGAATTTCAGATTTTTTTCAATATTTTTTCTCAGTGCCCGTGTCGTCCGCAGGAAAATCTCCAAATCTTCCTCACTGATGCCCTGAATCATCTGATGATTCAGTTCCATGATCAGTTGTTCGATCCCTTCATGACTCTCCAGTCCTTTTTGAGTCAGCATGACCTTTTTCAGCCGTGCATCATTAGGTACAGCTTCTCTTCTGATCAGTCCTTTTTTTTCCATCAGCTGTAAAATATTTGTCACGGTAGATCTTCCAATTGAGCAGTGCTTCTCTATATCCTTCTGATAAATGTCCTTGTCTTGATTCTCAATCAGATATCTTATAATCCATCCATGCATCAACGTCAGTTCATCAATTCCTTTCTCCCGGACTTTTGCTTCTAGATTCCTGGCAAATACATGATCAAGACGACGCACTTCAAATCCGTAATGACGTACATCTTCCACTTTCTTTCCTCCTTTCCACAGTACTTCTGTAAAATTCTTTACATTTTTCCTGTAATCGCATGCTTTTTTTCACACTATCATGCAATCGTTCGATATAAAACTGTTCGATATGGAACTATTTTATATTTGACATATTCTACTCTCAAAAATTTTAAATGTCAAGAAAAAAGAACTGCATTTTATGACAGCTCTTTCACAGTATAAATCTTCTTTATACTATCTCTATTTCCCGTTCCCCAGGTTGAAATCCACTATATCTTGTCAGATCAGTGACAGACTCTTTAAAAGATACAGCCATCCGGTCAGAGTAAATGCACTGAACAGCGTTGTCAGCATAACAACACTAGAGGAAAGCACTCCCTCATGTCCCATATTTTTTGCCATTACAAAGCTACTCACTGTTGTTGCTGATCCAAGCATCACCAGGATTGCGATCAGCTCTTCCCTGCGGAATCCAAGATATGCAGCCAATGGTAAAAAAATTGCCACAAACCCGATCAGCTTAATAAAAGCAGCTGTAACAGCAGGCTTCACTTTTCCCATCGCTTTCTTAAAATCAAAGGCTGCTCCCATTGCCATCAGACCCATGGGTGTTGCAACAGCCCCTATACTGGACACCGCTTTATTGAGTATCAGTGGCATCGGAATCCTGAGTGCAGACCAGATCAATCCTGCTACAATTCCAATAATGATCGGATTCGTCATGATCCCTTTCAAAGTTTTCTTCCACACTTCCCTGTCCAGTGCTTTTCTTTCTGGCTGGAAAAAGGATAAGACAACTACTGCCATCACATTATAAAGCGGCACGCTCCCAATGATCATCAATGGAGCCATCCCTGCATTTCCATAGATATTCTGAATGAAAGCAATTCCCAAAAGTGCTGCACTGCTCCGGTAAGATGATTGGATAAATTCTCCCTGAATCGTCTTATCTTTCCATAAAAATGAAATTCCTGCCACGATTGCAATACTGATAAATGTAACAATAAAACAGAAGATCACAAAGCGGATATTCCATACTTCCTCAAAATCAACCGTTGCAAGATCACTGAAAAGCAGCACCGGAAGCGGAACAAGGAATACAAACTTATTCATCTCTTCCGCAAATTCTACATCCATCCACCCAATTTTCCGAAAAACCATTCCCAGTACCATCATGAGAAAAATAGGAACAGTCGCATTCAGACTAAAAATCAAATTTTCCATTTTATCACTCCGTTCTTAATGCCGTTACCGGATCACTCTTTGCTGCTTTTCTGGAAGGAATCAGTCCTCCAAGTAAAGTAAGCCCGATACTTAAAAGGATCAAAACCGCTGCCGGGACAAATGGAAGTGCTGCCCTGACCGCTGTTGTATCTGCCAAGTGATGGATCACCGCATTACATGGAATCAGCAGCAGAAGCGTCAGACCAATTCCGATCAGTCCCGCACAAAATCCGATGATAAATGTCTCAGCATTAAAGACTTGCGATACATTTCCTTTGGACGCACCGATGGCACGGAGGATACCGATTTCTTTTTTTCGCTCCAGTACACTGATATACGTGATGACACCGATCATGATCGAAGAAACGACCAGTGAGATTGCCACAAACGCAATCAGAACGTAACTGATGATATCCACAATATCTGTCACGGAAGACATCAGCGTTCCAACTACGTCCGTATATGTGATGACCTGCTCTTCTTTTCCGTCTGCCTCCATCCGGCTGTTGTAATCATCCAGGATCTTTACAACCTGTTCTTTACTCTGAAAATCTTTTGGATAAATATTAATGCCGGATGGTTCAGAAAAATCAGCATAGCCAAGTTTCTGTAAATTTCCATCATAAGATGCACTCTGCTTTGATCCAAGAGATAAGAACAACTCCGTTAAGTCTTCCTCACTTACATTCATCTGAAATGCATCTGCAAAAGCATCCACATCAATACTGATTGCATTTTCCATCACGTTCTGCAGATTCGTGCCGAGCTGTGACATTGCCTGCTGCATGGAATTTTCCATTGCTTTCGTGATCTGTCCCATCAACTGCTGCACCTGCTTCTCTACCGCCTGTGCCACAGATTCTGACATTGCCCCCATCGCCTGTTCCATATAAGAAGCCATGGCTTTGGAGAGCTGCTGCTCCAGCGAATCCATATCGACCGCTGCAACCAGTCCTTCAGAAAACCGCTTCTGACCGTCCTCCGTATTCAGATATTCAAGAATATGATCTCCCAGCTTTGTCGGATCCGGCAGGCCATTCACTTTTACATAATCAAGATAACCGTTAAGCAGCTCATCTGTCAGTTTTTCAAGCTGTGCATCGCTGATCTCAAAATCTCGGTCCGACGGATAGATCTTTTCCATCCAGTCGGCAATGATCTTCTGTGCTTCTGCTGTCTGCAGATATTCTGTCAGATACTCATCAGATTTTGCAGGATCTGTATAACCATTTTTAATGAGGAACTCCTGATAACCTGACATGAGATTTCGGAGCAGTTCCTGTATCTGTTCTGCACTGACTTTGACTTCTCCGTTGGCTTTTAAAATCTCTTTCAGATTATCCGAAAGGATCTTTCTTGCAGTTTCCGAACGCAGATAATTTCTGAGATCTTCCTGTAAATTGGAATAATCTGCCTCCGGATGCGTCTTTGCATACTCCTGATATCCTTCCAGCATACTGGCAGATAACTTCTGCATTCCATCCGATGAAACCTCGACTTTTATCCCTTTTAACAGCTTTTGCAGATCCATTGCAGGCAGTCCGTCCAGATTCAGATCTAGGCTGCCACTGTCCATCATTCCTGACAGATCCAGTGCATTTCCACCGGATGTAAAGACTCCTGAAAAATCCGATGCTGTTCCAAGTCCTGCAAGTACAGACTCATCCATCTTAAATGCCTTTTGCAATGCTGCTTCATCTACAGTAAAAAGCGAATCTTCTGAAAAGCTGCTCTCTCCGTCCTCCTCTCCGAACTTCTTATTTGTAAATACATTAACTCCTGCATCTGCAAGCTGCTGCTTTACGATCTCACTGTCTGCTGCCTGCTCTGCCACATACCTGGTCAGTGATGCCGGATAGCAGATGCCCGGATTCAGGGAAGAAGCTGCTGCTCCTTCCCTGGGCTGTACTACACCAACGATCCGAATCGTCTCTCCATTTTCTACCAGTTTCTTCATATAAGAAGCATTATCTGTTTTATCCTTCCAGACCTTATACTGACTGTCATATTCATAAAAGTCAGAACTGTTCACCAGTTTAAACGTCGTTCCCACGATCTGATCGTAACTGTAATCCTGAAAATCGGATGGTACATCAATCGTCTCTTCATTCATAAACTGCCGGATCATCTCATCCAGCTCCAGCGGATCTCTCAGTCCCAGCGTATATGCTACAAAATCACTGATACTTCCATTAGAAGAAAGCACCAGGACACACTCATTATATTTTTCCGGCCATTTTCCTGCTTTCACATCATACTGACTTTCGTAGAGACTTCTGGTTTCAGGCATCTCAAAAAATACATCCGTACTCATCATAGATGACATGATACTGTTGGAACTGCTCGATGATCCAAGTCCCAGAGAAGAAAAAGACTGATCCGGATGTAGCTGACGGACACCATCCTTCTCCTCTTTAAAGATCTGAGGCGTTACACTATAGGAATATTCCACGGCATTCGTATACTTTTCAATTCCGCTTTTTCCTTCATCAAGATATTCTTTTAAAGATTTCAGGTCATTGGAATCCATCGTCGAAAACATATTGGTTACCAGTTGCATGACTTTGACTTTTCCATCCTCATTGTCTGCCGTATCCTTTTCATCATCGGCTGCCATCTCAGATGCATTTCCGACCATCATGGAAGTGATATCAAATCCGGTACTCTGAATCTGTAAAGGATACTCTGACAGAGTCTCTTCTTCCACATTCTGAATGTATTCATTGACTCCATTGGACAGAGAAAGAATCAGGGCAATCCCGATGATTCCGATGGAACCTGCAAAAGCAGTCAGAAGTGTCCTTGCTTTTTTGGTCTTCAGATTATTAAAACTCAGTGCCAGTGCCGTCAGAAATGACATCGACGACTTTCCCATATTTTTATGCTTCGGTGGTTCTGCCTGCGTTTCATCCACTTCATATGGATCCGTATCGGAACGGATCTTCCCGTCACGCAGGGTCACGATCCTGGTGGCATACTGTTCTGCCAGTTCCGGGTTGTGCGTGACCATCACAACCAGACGGTCTTTTGCCACCTCCTGAAGCAGATCCATGACCTGCACACTGGTATCGCTGTCCAACGCTCCGGTCGGCTCATCTGCCAGTAAAATGTCAGGATCATTGACCAATGCCCTTGCGATCGCCACTCTCTGCATCTGACCGCCCGACATCTGACTTGGTCTTTTATGGAGCTGCTTTCCAAGCCCCACCTTTTCCAGTGCTTCTGTTGCACGTCTTCTTCGTTCACTCTTTCCGATTCCCGAGATTGTCAGTGCCAGTTCTACATTTGCCAGCACACTCTGATGCGGGATCAGATTATAACTCTGAAAAACGAATCCGATGGTATGGTTTCTATAGGAATCCCAGTCTCTGTCTTTATATTTTTGGGTTGAAATCCCGTTAATGATCAGATCTCCACTGTCATACCGGTCCAGCCCACCAATGATATTAAGCAGGGTTGTCTTACCGGAACCACTGGGACCCAGAATGGCAACAAATTCATTATCCCTTAAATTCAGGCTCACATCATCCAGGGCTTTCTGCACCAGTCCCCCTGTTCTGTATTCTTTGCAGACATTCTTTATCTGTAACATAGGCATCTGCTCCTTTTATTTGCATTGTCTTTTATCATACTATATTTTAATTTTTGATACCAGGGTCAAAAGGTCTGACACCACGTGTGCTCGCACACTAGTGGTAGAATGACCTTGTGACCCGCCCCAATATGAGCATAAAAGTGGGGCGTAAGCACCACGATATGCGAATCTTGGGTAGGATTGTGGGAGCACGTAGTGCGTAACAATCCGTAGGTATCATAGTCGGGGGCTTTTGACCCCGACATCTAATTTTTTGGTCAAAAGATCTTTTTTCTTATCCGACACCCATATCCGGCTCCCGTTTTTTTCCCTTCTGACAAATAGTTTTTCAATGCTTTCTGCAGACTGGTGTTCTCAGGATATGCCTCCGGATCTTCCAGTATGCTTCCAAAAACCCTTTCCTCTGCCTGACGGTTTTCCAGATTCACAGACTGAATTTCAAAGTAATTCTGAAACTGAAGGATTCCGCTTTCTTTCTCCAGCAACTCTTTCAGTGCCGGAGAAAGCAGCCAGGATTCGCAGTCATACAGTTTATAGGAAGAATCAAAAAAACGGTCCGCCCATGCAAAAGATGCTTCACATCCTTCACGGCTCAGAGATTCTCCTTCCGGTACATGAACATGGATCACTTTCTGCTCCTCATCCGGCTCAAACTGAAGTCTTCCAAGCCGGAATAATTTCATTTTCAAATGAAGTTTCAGCCACTGCTCCTCGCAAAGTCCGATCTTTTTTCTTTCTTTTACACAATGTCGATACCAGATTGTAAAATCTGAAAATGTCGCATCATACACTTCGTCCGGTATTTCTTTTTCTACATACGCTTTATACAGATCCGTTGCAAAACGGACATATAAAGAAAGAATAAGTCCTTCTTTTTCCTGTTCTCCTGCAAGCATTTCAAAAAATTTTTCTTCTTTTTTATAAAATAATTCTTTCCATCTGTGGTATTCCTGCTCCGTCATCTTCAGACTCCGTACCACGTCTCTTCCCTCTTCCGGCAGCCTGGTTCTTTCCATCAGTTGTTCTTCATCCACTGCATACCGGCAGGACAGTGTACCAACTGCCCGGTGCAGCCGTTCCACTTCTTCTGCCAGTTCTCTTTTTATCTGCTCATCTGCCTCCATAAATCCGGCTGTTCCAACTCCGTTGCTTTTTCCTTTTCCATAAAAGCATCTGACACTGTCCAAAAGTTGTTCTGCCTTCTTTTCATATTCCGGTACTTTCTTCATCTGACGCAGTTTCCTCACATCATGAATGGCTTCTTCCAGCATCCTGAACCTCGGTGAAACCCGCACATCCGGCTCTTTTTCCCGCCTTTCTCCGGGATACACCAGAAACATATCCCCTGCTTCAAAATAGCAATGGACATTTTCCTCCAGAGGATCTTTACACCAGGCATCATATGCCCATTTCAGGAATCCGTCCGCACCACATGACTCGATATACCAGATTGTCCATGCAGCCTCACCCGGATCACTCATAGAAAAGATGCCCGGATAATCATGGATCATACTGTAAATGCTTGTCAGCTTTCCTTCCTGTCTCCGCCTGCGGACGATCTCCCTGAACAACTCCCGCGAGATCTCCCCATTTGCCAGTGCGGACAGATGCGGTGTCACCGTAAATAGTCTGTCCCACATTTCTTTATTATAATGCACCACCGCACCGCCCACTTTCAGGGAATTTCCATGTCTGTCCGGGAAAGTTGCGATCAGGTTCAGAGCTGCCTCCATCTCTTCTTTCGGGCGTTCATCCATCGCCAGTATCATCCGATCAAACCATCCCTTTTCTTCCAAATGTTGTACAAAACTCTGTAAAAATGCACTCCACACCTCAATCCAGAACTCACTTCCGGGTTCTGCCTGCTTCTCTATTTCTTTTCCATCTTCCCTGTATCGCAGCACATTCCCCCATGGAACAACAGAATAACACTCTATATAGGACACCTTTACTTCTTTCAGCAAAAACCCTGTCCACCGGTCAAACTCTCCGTATTCAAACTGCCATTTTCCATTTTCTCTTTTCCATCTGACCATGGACGGATAGTCGCACCATGTCTGATGATACCACGGCTCTTCCACGATCGAAGCTGTTCCGATTTTTCCGCCAGCCTCCATATAAGGCCGCATCTGCCGTTTCATGATCTGAAGATGCTCCCTGCCAAAAGGTTCAACCTGATAATATGCCGCACTGGCATAAGGATACTGCCACAGATTCAGATAATACTCATTGTCCTGGTCCAGCTTAAGATCCAGCACCCGGATCTTTAACTTCAGGCTCTGCTCCCCGCCCTTTTCTGTCCTCACCCGGATTTTTGTACTGTAAAGCCCCGGTTTTTCATCCCGAGTCGTTGACACCGTGATCCAGATCGGCTGGATGATTCTTCCGTTCTTCTCCAACAGCTTTTCATGCTCCATCTGTGAACCATAGATCACATCCGCACTATAGCTTTTGTCTCCCTTCGGTGCTTCCGGCAGACGGTACGGCCTCGGCTCCGGGATCCAGTTACTTCCCGTATACGTGCTGATCCATTTTTGAAATTCTGCTCTTACTTCTATCCCTTCAGACAAATTTCCTTTTTCATCCGTCACCGGCTCTGCGATCAGTTCCAGAGCTTCTGCCTTTTCATCCAGGATCACTTCCGCCGCTGCATTTCCACGGTCTCCCTGCCATAAAAGCAGTCTTTCCTCCTGCCGATACTGCTCCGGTATTCTGTCCCACTCGGCTCTCCGTTCTTTTTTTATAAATGTATACTGACTGATCCCCATGGTTCTCTCCTGTTATCTACTATTTTTCATCTGCTAACGCTCATTACAGCAGGACCGGCACCTTTGGTGTCTGAAGCTGTTAACGCTCATTATAACATAAGAAGAAAAAAGATACCCATAGATTTCTCTACGGATATCTTTTTCAGAGAGGATTCCTGTTGTATTTTTCAGAGAATCTCTTACTGTATATTCAGATTTGTATACCCCATCAGGCTTTCATCAATTTCTCTTGCAACTTCGCGGCCCTCACGGATCGCCCACACGACAAGTGACTGTCCCCGGTGCATATCCCCTGCTGTAAACACATTTTTTACATTCGTCGCATATCTGCCCGGCTCTGTTTTTACATTCGTGCGTTCATTGATTTCCACACCAAATGCTTTTGTCACATAATCCTGGCTTCCAAGGAATCCTGCTGCGATCAGAACCAGATCCACCGCCACTGTATATTCACTTCCCGGAATTTCTTCCATTCTCATGCGTCCGGTCTTTTCGTCTTTTTTACTCTCAAGTTTCACAAGAACAGCCTTACACAGCTTTCCTTTCTTATCCTTGATAAATTCTTTGACCGTTGTGGTATACACACGCGGATCTGCACCAAAAACTGCGATTGCCTCCTGCTGGCCATAATCGGTCTTGCAGACTCTCGGCCATTCCGGCCATGGATTGGATGCAGCTCTCTGATCCGGTGCCTTGGGCATCATTTCCAACTGAACCACACTTTTTGCTCCATGACGGATGGAAGTTCCGACACAGTCATTTCCTGTATCTCCACCACCGATGACCATGACCTTCTTTCCTTTTGCAGAAATATATGTGCCATCCTTTAACTGCATATCATTTGCCCATAAGGCTTTTGTCGTTGATTTCAGAAAATCTACCGCAAAATAAATTCCTTCTGCATCCCGCCCCGGTACTTTGATATCTCTTGGATTGGATGCACCACATGCAAGTACAACCCGGTCATAATTTTTCAGGATCTCTGACGGCTTGATTTCTTTTCCTACATCACATCCGGTCCGAAACTCAATTCCTTCCTCTTTCATGATCTCGATCTTGCGGTCAATGATCTGCTTTTCCAGCTTCATATTCGGAATACCATACCGCAGCAGACCGCCCGGCTTGTCTTCCCGTTCAAATACCGTCACCTGATGTCCTCTCTGATTCAGAAGATCTGCGGCAGCAAGTCCGGACGGACCGGATCCGATCACTGCAACTTTCTTTCCGGTTCTTACTTTCGGTGGATTTGCCTTGGCATAACCCATCTCATAAGCATTTTCAATGATGGCATATTCATTGCTCTTTGATGCCACTGCCTCCTGGTTCAGTCCACAGGTGCAGGCATTCTCACACAGTGCCGGACATACACGGGAGGTGAACTCCGGGAAATTATTTGTCTTCTTCAGACGCAGATAGGCTTCTTTCCAGTTTCCGTTATAAATCAGATCATTCCATTCCGGTACTAAATTGTGGAGCGGACATCCGCTTGCCATCCCTGCCAGTAATTTTCCTGACTGACAGAACGGAACTCCGCACGCCATACAGCGTGCTCCCTGAAGTTCCTGTTCTTCCTTTGATAACGGCGTATGGAACTCGTTAAAATGCTGTATTCTCTCAAGTGGTGTCTCCGCTATTTTATCCTGTCTTTTATAATCCATAAATCCTGTCGGTTTTCCCATCTTCCTACGCCTCCTATCTTCCGTTCTTAATCAGGTTAAATGCCTCGATCTTTGCTTTTTCTCTGCTCAGACCTTTTTCTTCCATCTGAATGATCGTTGACATCATTTTCTCATAATCTTCCGGTATGATCTTCTTGAACTTCGGAAGATACTCTTTAAAGTTATCAAGGATCTTCTTTCCGACCTCTGAATTTGTATAGGCTACATGCTCCTGGATCATGCCTTTGAGTTCCTGCACATCATACTTATCTGTCACACGCTCGATGTTGACCATCGCTTTGTTGACTTTCTGATAAAGTCTGCTGTCAAGGTCAAGAACATAAGCAATACCGCCGCTCATTCCTGCTGCAAAGTTCTTTCCAACCTGTCCCAGTACAACGACACATCCTCCGGTCATGTACTCGCAGCCGTGATCGCCGACACCTTCTACCACTGCTCTGACTCCTGAGTTTCTTACTGCAAATCTTTCTCCTGCCACACCACCGACAAATACTTTACCACTGGTAGCTCCATATAAAGCAACGTTACCGATGATAATATTCTCATCTGATTTGAACTTCACGCCCTTCGGCTGGCATACGACCAGTTTACCACCGGAAAGACCTTTTCCGAAATAATCGTTGCTGTCTCCGGTCAGTTCAAGAGTCAGTCCCTTCGGAATAAATGCACCAAAGCTCTGACCGCCTGCTCCTTTACACTGGATCACGAAGCTGTCTTCTTCCAGTCCTTCAGGATATCTTCTCGTGATCTCTGATCCGAAGATTGTTCCGAATGCACGGTCTGTATTCGTGACATCGACTTCAAGTCCTCTCTTTTCTCCCCGCTCAAGTGCCGGAAGAAGCTGCTTTACAAGCACTTTTTCATCCAGGGTCTTACCAAGTTCAAAATCGTAAACTTTCTTTGGATTGAAGATCATGCCTTTCTTTTCTTTTGCATATGGGTTATACAGCACGCTGCTCAGATCCAGCATAGCCGCACGACGGGAAGTCGGTACATCCTTCACTTTCAAAAGATCGGTACGTCCAACCAGTTCGTCTACTGTGCGGACACCCAGCTTTGCCATATATTCTCTCAGTTCTTCTGCAATAAACTGCATGAAGTTGACTACATACTCCGGCTTTCCTGTAAATCTCTTTCTCAGTTCCGGATTCTGCGTAGCAACTCCCACCGGACACGTATCCAGGTTGCAGACTCTCATCATCACACAGCCCATCGTTACAAGCGGAGCTGTGGCAAATCCGAACTCTTCTGCTCCCAGCATTGCTGCGATCGCCACATCACGGCCGCTCATCAGCTTGCCGTCTGTCTCAATGCGGACACGCTCACGCAGCCCATTCTGGATCAGTGTCTGATGCGTCTCGGCAAGTCCGAGTTCCCACGGAAGTCCTGCATTCTGAATGGAACTTCTCGGAGCAGCTCCGGTTCCTCCGTCATAACCTGAGATCAGGATGACTCCTGCACCAGCTTTCGCAACACCTGCTGCCACAGTACCGACTCCTGCCTCTGATACAAGCTTCACTGAAATCCTTGCATTTTTATTTGCATTCTTACAGTCATAGATCAACTGTGCCAGGTCTTCGATGGAGTAGATATCATGGTGAGGCGGTGGTGAGATCAGACTGACTCCCGGTGTTGAATGACGGGTCTTTGCGATCCACGGATATACCTTTCCTCCCGGAAGATGTCCACCTTCTCCTGGTTTTGCTCCCTGTGCCATCTTGATCTGGATCTCTTTTGCACTGACAAGATATCTTGATGTCACTCCGAAACGTCCTGAAGCCACCTGCTTGATGGCCGAGCATTTATTTGTATCCAGTCGCTCGATATCCTCTCCACCTTCACCGGAGTTGGATTTTCCGTGAAGCATGTTCATGGCGATTGCCATGGTCTCATGAGCTTCTTTGGAAATGGATCCGTAGGACATGGCTCCTGTCTTAAATCTTGTTACGATGGAATCTACGCTTTCCACTTCTTCGATCGGAACGCTCTTCTTCGGATAATTAAATTCAAGCTGGCCTCTCAGGTTGATCTTTTCGCCCTCTTCATCCACCATCTGTGTGTACTGTTTGAACAGATCATAACTTCCGGTTCTTGTAGACTGCTGAAGCATGTGGATCGTCTGTGGATTGTAAAGATGTTCTTCTCCACCGCTCTTATATTTATGCTTTCCGACGCTGTCCAGTGTCATATCTACAGCAAGTCCCAGCGGATCAAAGGCCTCTGTATGGAATGCAGTATAATCTTCTGCAATCTCCTCAATTCCGATTCCACCGACACGGCTGACTGTATCGGTAAAATAACGATTGATAAAGTCACTCTTCAGACCGATCGCCTCAAAGATCTTTGCTCCCTGATAAGACTGGATCGTTGAGATTCCCATCTTGGATGCGATCTTGATGATTCCATGGATCACCGCAGAGTTATAGTCATCCACCGCTGCGTAATAATCTTTGTGAAGCAGATTTGCCTCAATCAACTGACGGATGGACTCATGTGCCAGATACGGGTTGATCGCACATGCTCCATAGCCCAGCAGGGTTGCAAAATGATGGACCTCTCTCGGTTCCCCACTTTCCAGGATCATGGCAACAGAGGTTCTCTTCTTTGTGCGGACTAGATGCTGCTGCAATCCCGATACAGCCAGAAGTGACGGAATTGCTACATGATACTCATCTACATCCCGGTCTGTCAGGATCAGGATATTCGCTCCCTCACGGATGACTCTGTCTACTTCGATGAACAGATATTCAATGGCTTTTTCCAGGCTCGTATTCTTATAATAAGTGATCGGGATCTCTGCAACTTTGAATCCGTCCACATTCATGTTCTTGATCTTCAGAAGATCGGTATTGGTCAGGATCGGGTTATTTACCCTGAGCATCTTACAATTTTCTTCTTTCTGCTCCAGCAGGTTTCCGTCTTTTCCAATGTAGATCGTAGTGGATGTAACAATCTCCTCACGGATCGCATCAATTGGCGGGTTCGTAACCTGGGCAAATAACTGCTTGAAATATCCAAACAACGGCTGACGCTTTTTAGAAAGAACGGACAGTGGTGCATCCATTCCCATGGCTGCGATTCCCTCTCCACCGTTCTTTGCCATGGTCAGAATGGAGGTCTTCACATCTTCATAAGAATATCCGAATGCTTTCTGAAGCTGTGTACATTCTTCCGCCGTATATTTCGGAACATCTTTATTCGGGATCTTCAGATCCTTCAGAGCGATCAGATTGCTGTCCAGCCACTCACCGTACGGATGCTCGTTTGCGTATTTTTCTTTCAGTTCCTCATCATCGATCACCCGGCCTGCCACAGTATCAACCAGAAGCATCTTGCCCGGATGAAGTCTTTCTTTCATGACAATCTTTGACGGATCAATATCCAGTACTCCGACCTCAGAAGAAAGGATCAGGTTATCATCCTCTGTGATATAGTAACGGGAAGGACGAAGACCGTTTCTGTCAAGTACCGCTCCCATCACATCTCCATCGGAGAAAAGGATGGATGCCGGTCCGTCCCATGGCTCCATCATGGTTGCATAATACTGATAGAAATCTTTCTTGTTCTGAGACATTTCATTGTTGTTGACCCATGGTTCAGGAATTGCGATCATGACTGCCAGCGGAAGCTCCATTCCACTCATGACCATAAATTCCAGTGCATTGTCAAGCATTGCCGAGTCAGAACCGGAGGTATTGATCGCCGGAAGAACTTTATGAAGCTCACCTTTCAGCTTGCCTGCCTCCATCGTTTCTTCTCTGGCACGCATCTTATCCGCATTACCACGAATTGTATTGATCTCTCCGTTATGCACGATGAAACGGTTCGGATGGGCTCTCTGCCAGCTTGGTGCTGTATTCGTACTGAAACGGGAATGTACCATGGCAATGGCTGATACATACTCCTCATCCTGCAGATCTGCAAAGAAAAGGCGGAGCTGTCCTACAAGGAACATCCCTTTATAGACAATCGTTCTGCTGGAGAGTGAAACGACATACGTGTCATCACTGCTCTGTTCAAAGATCCTTCTTACCACATACAGCCGGCGGTCAAATTCCAGTCCCTTTGCATACCTGGACGGACGTTCGATAAACGCCTGCATGATACACGGCATACAGTCAACCGCACTTTTTCCGAGGATATCCGGGTGGATCGGAACTTCTCTCCATCCTAAGAATTTCAGTCCTTCTTTTTTTACGATCACCTCAAAGATCTTCTTCGCCTGATTTCTCTTCAGCTCGTCCTGCGGAAGGAAGAACATTCCCACACCATAATCTCTCTCTCCTTTGAGATCGATCCCGAGTGGCTGACAGACCTTTTTAAAAAAGTTATGTGGAATCTGTGTCAGGATTCCGACACCATCTCCTGTCTTTCCCTCTGCATCCTTTCCGGCTCTATGCTCCAGATTTTCCACGATATGCAGTGCACCTGCTACTGTACTGTGGCTTTTCTGACCTTTAATATTAACGATTGCTCCAATACCGCAGTTATCATGTTCAAAACTTTCACGATACAGACCCTGCTGTGGGATTTCATTTTCTTTCCTCATAGTCGCTGTCCTTTCTTTTGCATATTTAAAACTTTTTTAAAATATAACTCTTTTTCCCCATCTTGTAAATAGGAATTTTCTGTAAATTATCTGATAATTCGACTTTTTATTATTTTATTTTTAATTGTCTGATTATTTAAGTTTTTTATAAATTTAACATCAATTCCTGATATCTTTTATATTTCCTTTAATCACTGGATTTTTCTTCATAAAAGTAAAAAAATACGCAACAGGTCACACGCCCCATTGCGTACAATTCAAGATTGTATTTTTATAAATACAATTTTCTATATAATGTTCCTGTTATGGTTCATCGTTTTCCCTTGAAGGTTTTTTCTCCATTACCGGATCACCGATCTTCTGTATCATAACAAATAAGACGGAACAGAAGAAAGCACTTAAAATGATCGCCAGTCCCATCCTCATCAGATCTCCTGCCAGCCATCTGAACAGACCGACCCCGGTAAAGAGGATCGACCCGGTATTCAGGCAGATATGCAAACCTATCGCTGCCTTCACTGAGCCATACTTTTCATAGACATAGCACAGCAGGATTCCCAGCAGAAATGCATAAACGGTCTGGATCATCGTCAGATGCGTCACCGAAAAGAAAACCGATGACCACAGTGCCGCATAATAAAAGCCCTTTGTCTCTCTGTATCTGCGATACAGAACCCCCCGGAACATCATCTCTTCTGCGACCGGGATAATGATCCCCACAACCACAACCTGAACAAAAATCGGTGCGGCATAGGTACTCTGTACACTCTGCTGATAGCTGTTGCTGTTCATCGCAAGCTGTGCCACAACAGACAGACAGGTTACTCCGATACTTCCTGCTGCTCCCATCAGGATCAGCCAGAGATAGTTTCCGGCAGATACTTTTTGCCGCTGCGGTATCCCTGCCTGCTTCTCTTTCTTTCTGTCCAGACGAAATAAAGATACCGTAAGAATCAATGTGAAAAGTGCTGTCACACCGTTAATCTCTGTAGCATATTTCAACACCAGCTCCAGCCCCGGCTGCATCGTCTCCATATAATATTTATTTACCACATCTGTATAATTCATTTCTGAAGCATGGTTCATAACCAGACTCAGATACTTTGCTGCATAAGGAAGCATGACCAGCATCGAAACGATAATCTCTGCAACTAACTGGATCACCCAGTATCCCAGCAGCGGTCCTGCCAGATGCCAGAATGGATTTTGCTTTTTTTTCTGATTCATCTACAGTTCCTCCGCTTTCCTCAGAATCCAGTTCTGCAGTTCCTCTTCCGTTCCTCTGACTGTTCCCTGTACCATCTCCGGTCTTCCTCCACCGCGTCCTTCAAATGCGGCATTCAGCTCTTTCGCCATATTTCTCACATCTACATCCCGGCTTCCAATCACATACCGGTATCCTGCAGCATCATTTCCACTGAACACGGCACAAAGCTTCCGATTTTTCTCAAGGACTGCATTCATCAGTATCCTGAGAGAGTCTCCCTGGATTCCTTCCGGGAAAATACAGACAATCTGCTCTGACTCCGGAATCTGCTCCGCTTTACACCGGATCAGTTCCTGCTCCTTTTCTGCCAGTTCTGTCTTCTTTTCCGCCAGCTCTTTCTGCAGATGTGCCACGGCATCGGTCAGTTCATTTTCTTTTGCACACAGCATCGCTGAAATTTCTTTTGCCTGCTTCTGCTTTAAAGCATAATCAGCCATTGCCCTGCCTCCGCAAAGCATCGTTACACGCACACCGCCTTTATACCGCTGCATGCCAACCAGCTTGATCAGTCCGATCTCTCCCGTAAAATCTACATGCGGTGCACAGCAGGCACAGGCATCATATCCGGGAACGATAACCACTCTCACCTGTCCGGTGATCTCGATCTTGCTCCGGTAAGTCATCTCTTTTTCCTCTTCTTTGGAAGGATAAAGGATCTGTATTTTGAGATTTTCCCAGACTGCCTGATTTGCACGAAACTCTATTTCCTGCAGATCTTCCACCGGGATCTCTCCGTTAAAATCCATCGTACAGTCTTCATTTCCCAGATGAAAACCAACATTTTCATAACCATAGCGTTCATGCACGATTCCGGAGACGATATGCTCACCTGTATGTTGCTGCATCTTCATAAACCGCAGTTCCCAGTCAAGCTGTCCTGTCACCTTTTCTCCGACCGGCAGTTCCTGGTCCGTTCTGTGGAGGATCTGTCCCTCCTGCTCCTGCACATCCAGTACCTTTGCATCCCCCAGATATCCGGTATCTGCATACTGACCGCCCCCTTCCGGGAAGAAAGCGGTCTGATCCAGTACGATTTCATAATAGTTTTCCTTTTTCTGACAGGAGAGGACCGTCGCCTCAAATGACTTCTGATGACTGTTATTATAAAATAATTTTTCTGTCTGCGAGCTTTCCATCAATCCATTTTCCGTCATGAAGTCTTACATCCTTTCCGGTGCAGTGAATCCAAGCAGATCAATACAGGTCTCCAGAACTTTTTTCGCCAGATTCAGGAGTGCGATATAACCGCTCTTCTTTGCCTCATCCTCTTCAGACAAGATCTTTGTCTCATGATAGAACTTATTAAATTCATTGGCGAGATCATAAATATAAGCACAAAGCTTATGCGGTGCTGTCTCGGCATATACGGTATCGATCACTTCATTAAATTTCAGAACCTGCAGCATCAGTGCCTTTTCTGCTGCATTTTCTGCTGCAAGAATCTTCGCTCCCTCTGCATTTCCGCCATTCTCCGCATATTTCTTGAGGATGGACTTGATACGCACGATCGTATAAAGGATATACGGTCCTGTATTTCCCTCAAAAGATGTAAAGCGGTCCACATCAAAGATATAATCCTTGGATGCCTGATTGGAAAGATCTCCATACTTAATGGCAGCAAGACCGACTTCCGCCGCTGTCTTTCTTGCATCCGCCTCCTCTACTGTACGGTTGTCCATAATCTTCTTATACATCTCTTCGTCAATCTCACGGATCAGATTCTCAAGACGCATCACACCGCCTTCTCTTGTCTTGAACGGCTTGCCGTCCTTTCCATTCATCGTACCAAATCCGAGGAATTTCAGCTCGGTCTCCGGTCTTACAATTCCTGTCTTCTTTGCACAGCGGAATACCTGGATAAAATGAAGTTCCTGACGTTTATCCACAACATAGATCACTTCATCCGGCTGATATAACTCTTCACGCTCTACCAGCGTTGCAAGATCCGTCGTGTCATACAATGCCGCACCGTCTGACTTCAGGATCATACACGGAGGTACTTCCTTATTATCTGTCTCTTCTGCCACATCCACAACCAAAGCTCCCTGGTCATAATGTGCAAAGCCTTTCTCTTTAAGCATCTCTACCATGCCCGGAATATATTTCTGTGCATCTGCCTCACCTTTCCACAGATCAAACTCCACATTCAGACGCTCATAATTCTTCTTTAAGTCTGTCACAGACACATTCATAATGTGCTTCCAGATCGCACGATATCCCTTATAACCATTCTGCAGCAGATAAGTCGCATGCAATGCTTCTTCTCTGTAATCCTCATGCTCTTTGGCATAGGCACTGGCAGTCGGATAGATTTCTTCCAGTTCACTGATCGTAAACGGAGCTTCCTCCGGGTATTCTCCTCCAAAAGACTCATCAAAATATGGCAGATCCGGCTGACGCTTTTTCAGCTCCGTAATGATCAGTCCCATCTGATATCCCCAGTCACCTAAATGAATATCTCCGGTCACTTTATTTCCTTTATAGCGGATGATCCGCTTAATGCTCTCTCCGATAATCGCTGAACGAAGATGACCTACATGAAGCGGCTTCGCCACGTTGGGTCCGCCATAATCAATCATGACAGTCTTTGGCTCTGCTTCTTTCTCCACGCCTAAATTCTCATCTGCAGCCATCTCATTCAGATATTCTGCCACAAACTCCGGCTTCAGCTTCAGATTAATAAATCCCGGCTTCACTGCCTCTGCCTGTGCAAAGCACTGACTCTCTGCTAGATTTGCCACAACGTCCTCTGCGATCATGATCGGGGCTTTTTTATACTTCTTTGCTCCTGCCATAGCACCATTACACTGGTACTCGCACAGATCCGGGCGGTTAGAAAGAGTCACTCTTGCAAGCTCTTCACCGTAACCGGCCTTTACAAATGCCTCTTTCATCTCTATTGTAATTAACTCCAGTAATGTTCTCACTTTCCACACTCCTTTTGAATCTCTCGTATCTAAGATCTGTCTCTGGATCTTCAGTCTTTTCAGACTCGAACAACAGTAATCTTTATTCTATCATGAATATTCCCAGACGGCAAGTCACTAGCTATTTTTACTTGTATAGGTGTGTAGCTATCTTTACTGACATTTCTGCTATTTATCTTTCATGATGCCAGGGTTAAAAGGTCTAAGCCCACATGAGCTTGCTCATAGGTGGGTGAGCAACTGACAGCAAATATTTTAGTCGAAAGTAAAACCGAAGATTTTCTTGCTCCTTCTTTCAGATTCCTTTATAATGAAGTAATACTTTCAGAAAGGACGGATTTATCTATGAAATTAGGTTCTCACGTAAGCATGAGTGGAAAAGAAATGCTCCTTGGTTCTGCGAAAGAAGCGGTCTCCTATGGAGCTGATACATTTATGTTCTATACCGGTGCTCCGCAGAATACCCGCCGAAAAGACATCAGCGAACTTCAGATTGATCCTGCCTGGGAATACATGAAAGCCCATGGCATCCGGGAGATTGTTGTCCACGCTCCCTACATCATCAATCTCGGAAACACCGTCAGACCAGAAACTTTCTCCCTTGCTGTTGAATTTCTCGCCAAAGAGCTTGAACGTACCATTGCCTGTAAAAGCCACACCCTGATCCTTCATCCCGGTTCCCATGTAGGCGAAGGAATTGAGGCCGGAACCGCACAGATTATTAAAGGGCTGAACGAAGTCCTCTCTTCTGACACTGACTGCTGCATTGCACTGGAGACCATGGCTGGAAAAGGCTCGGAAATTGGTCGTACATTTGAAGAACTGGCTGCCATTTACGATGGTGTAACGCATAACGACAAACTGCGGGTCTGCTTTGATACTTGTCACACCAGTGACAGCGGATATGATATCATCCATCATTTCGATGCTGTCATGGATTCTTTTGACCGTATCCTCGGAAAAGAACAGATTGCTGTCTTCCATATCAACGACAGCAAGAATCTCCCCGGTGCAGCAAAAGACCGGCATGAAAATCTCGGATTCGGACAGATTGGATTTGATGCCCTGAACTATATTGTTCATCATCCCGACTTTGAAAATGTCCCTAAAATCCTCGAAACTCCCTATATTCCTTCTGCAACAAAAGCGAAAAAATCTTATGCTCCTTATAAATATGAGATACAGATGCTGAGAGAACAGGTTTTTAATCCACATATGAAAGAACAGATTCTTGCCGATGCAGAAAACTAGCAGAAAGTCTCCGGATTCTGGTCACCGGTCTTATGAACAGTAAAATTTTTTCTGCTCATGATGAAATCCATCAACAAGATTCACCCTTTACTTTTCTTTTATTTTATGGTAGGATAAATAAGGTTGTTGATGAATTTCATCATACAATCGGAATGCGTCTGTAGCTCAGTGGATAGAGCGATGCCCTCCGGAGGCATGTGCGGCGGTTCGACTCCGCTCAGACGCTTTTTTTGTACCCTTTTTTCCTTTTTCGAGTTAAGGTCAGAAGCATCAGAATCAATACCACACTTTCTGCTGATACGATCATCATCCACTGTTTCATTTGCGATGGATCCCCGGTTTTTACTGACTGGGGTTCTGATTTTTTCTTCTCTTTTTCCACAATGATCTTCTCTTTTTGATTCGTTATCCTCATTTTCCTGACAAATTCTTTCTGTTCGTCATCTTCTGCATCCTTAGTCAGTTCCACGATCCATTCTTTTTCTGCCCGGATATATCCTTCCGGTGCCTGGATTTCTCTGACCCGGTATGTTCCCTGACAGAGCAGTCCGCTTTCTGCCTTTCCTTTTTCATCCGTCTTCAATACTGCGGCTGTCTCTCCGGCTTTTATCTGAATGGTTCCGTCCCCGGTTATGATATCTTTTTCTGCTACAACTTCAAACTCTGCACCTTCCAGTACGTCTCCTGTATCAGCATCTGTCTTTATTATTTCCAGTTTTCCCATCAAAGGTTCATCGTAAAATTCTACCGTAACCGGTTCTGCCCAGTTATGTCCTTCCCGGATCTCAAATGCCACATCTTCTCCCAGCAGATAACCATAAGGTGCTTCTATCTCCCTGAAATAATAGGTACCAGGCTTCAGTTTCTCCGGCAGAAGAAACATTCCGTCTTCACCGGTCTCAAAATAAGTATGCTCTGTCTCTTCCGGATAATAACTTTTCATGGTGATCACTTTTTTCTCATCGTCCAGCAGCTCAAATTTTGCTCCTTTTACCCGGATTGTCTTCCCCGTTACTGCATCTTTTTTCACCAGTCTGACGGGTGAAACGATTTGCTTATCCTCCAGCAGATAATAAAATGTCTGTCCCTCCTCAGAGATCGTCACTTCAAAATCCTGTACCGGTTTCATTCCCTGCGGAGGATTTATTTCATGGACAGTATAAGTATCATAGACAAGATTTCCCCTTGCATTTTCTCCTGATTGCTTTGTCGTTGCATAACCTTTTTCATCTGTCACGATTTTAAAAACTTCTCCGGTACTTTTTGCTGTCAGGGAAAACTCAATCCCTTCCAGCGGAGTCTTGTGTTCTGTTTCAGGATCTGTGTCCTCTCTGAATTTAATCAGTTCGATATCACCCCGGATCACCTGTTCTGCGACCTCCACCGGTTCATAAGTGCAGACAGCCTCGGCTGTTCCCTCCGGAAGAATCTTCCTCACAACTACCTCATCTTTTGTCAGATATCCATCCGGTGCTTTCGTTTCCCTGATTGTCACTGTCCCAAGTGGAAACGCTGCTTCCCCATCTGACAGTTCAAAAAATGCATCGCCACTGACCTTATGCTCCGGATCAAAAGTGATCTTTCCTGAAGCATCTGTCCGCATGAGCCAGATTCTTTCGGCTTTCATTCCTTTTTTTGCAGGATCTTCCTCATACAGTCCTTTATAGTATCTGATTTCAAATTCTGCTCCTTCCAGTGTCGCATGACCTGAAGCTTCACATTTCCCTGTATCGGCATCCTTTTTTTGCAGAATAAGACTGACTGGATTTTTCTGCGGTATATCACTGACTTCTATCATCGCCGTCTGACCGGATAAAACGCAGATCGGATAAACTGTATCATCCAGTGCATAACCTGTCGGACAACTTTTCTCTTTTATATAATATTGTCCCGGACTGACCGTCAGTTCTTGCGTCATTCCATTTTCATCGGTTGTAAGCGTTCCTGTCAGATTTTTACACCCGGCATCAGTATAGACTCCGTAAACCGCTCCGTTTAAACGATATGCCGGATTCTGCTCTGTCACCTGCGGCTCTTTTGAACTTTTCTTCAGTTTTGCTTTTCCATGCGGAACATAAGTCCAGCCACCCATGACCTGCTTTCCGTTTCCTCCGTTGATGACGTATGCACAAAATCCCTGATCCGGTACAGCCAATGCCCTGATCTCCTCCAGTTTCTTTTGAAATGCTTTCTTCAGATCTTCGTAGTATTCCTGCCTTTTCAGATTCGTTCCATAAAAAGCGGCATCAAAGTCAAACGCATTATAGACCCATGACAAGAACATATGGCTGTAGCAATATCTCTCATCAAAACCTGCCACTGCTGCCCCCTGCTTTACATCCCCGATCTGCCAGTACCCTTCACTTCCGTACCATTGATACAGTGCCGCTTCACCGGGAGCAGCAACAGAATAATATAATGCCCTTGCAAGATCAGAAGTATTTTCCAGTTTTACTGCTGTATAATTTCCACTCTGCGGAGTACCTCTTGCCGGTTCTAAACACCATGCACTGTTCCCTTCCGCCTCAAAATAATTGGTAGAATAGCCTGAATAATAGATAACTCTGCCACATTCTACATAAACCGTCTTCGCTTCTTCCGCCGACTGAACATCCACATCCTCTTTCGCTGACCGGTCTGCTACATCCGCTTCAGGAAAATAAGCATTCCTGATCCGGTTCCTTTTTTCTTCAATCTGCTCCTTCACCTCTTCTTTTTCTGAAGTTTCCGCTTTTGCCGAAATGCCTTTCTCTCCCAGTGCCGTAAACAGAATCACCAGGATCATCACCGCCGAGAGAAGACTTCCATGAAATTTCCCCTTTTTTCTCATTTCGTCTCCTCCTTTACCTGATATGCTTTTCCACCCATGCTGATGGTCTTATTTTTTCTGCTGTACCGGTATACATGACTTCCCAGGATTTCTTCTTCCGGTACCTGCGTCTCATTGATCTCGCAGACCATTTTTTCCATCTCCGCCACACTGATCCCTGCTGAAGCCGGAACCAGGATCACCTCATGGATGCTGCTTGGAAGTATATAAAAATCTTCCTCTAAAATATCACCCATCATTCTTAACACATAAGGATAGATCATGCAGGCTGCTCCGTTGCTTCTTGCACGGTTCGACAGGACATACATTTTATCTTCTCCCTTCTCTTCACTTTCCAGGAGATTCTGCTCTCTGCGTGCCTCTTTTCCGGCAGCCCCCAACAGTTCACTCATGGCATACTGCATTGTAAAGCACTCTGCCATAAGCAGCCGCCTTGTATTCCTGTCCGCTTCACTCCAGAGTATTTTCTCTGTCGTCTTCCACTGATCCATATGCCTGTCGCTGATCAGCATAGCCGTAGTCCCCTTTTCACTTGCATCCAGCAGAACATAATAGATCAATGACAGATCCAGTATTTCCCTGTGCGGAACATCCTGAAGCATCTGTTCATTTTTTTCAGTATTGACAAGCCTGTATACAATTCTTTCTCTGACCTTTTGAAAATCAAAAATCTTTTCATAATCCCAGGATTCATCTTTTTTAATTTTTTCATAAGTCTCCAACAGCTCGTCCACGATCTCATTGATCGTCTTTCCTCCGAGATAACTTTCATAAAATTCTTCTAAATAAATCGTCGGTGAAAGATTGATTCCCGGAGTTTCAAGGATCACACCTGTCCTCCGTGTATCGTTATTCTTCACTGCTGTATAAACTGTCGCTTTCAGACCTCCTTCTTTTCTCTGGTTTATCATAGTTTCAACCGCATGTACAAATTCTGTATAATTCACCTTTCTCCTTTCCGACTGCGGTCCACTGATTTTTGAATGAAATTCGGTACGATCCGTACCTGACTGATTCGATTTATGAATTGAAACAATATTATGTGCTATTTATTATATGCGACCGTCCACCTGACCGCAACATAAAAATTATTAAAACTTTCCAAACTAATTAAAAATATATAAAAAAAGAGCCGCAGACATGAACATCTCATGTATACGACTCTGACTAATTATGAATATCCGGATTATACTCTTGAGAGATACTCTCCAGTACGTGTATCGATTTTCAGAACATCTCCTGTCTCAACGAACAGCGGAACCATAACGGTAGCACCTGTCTCTACGATTGCAGGCTTTGTAGCACCCTGTGCTGTATCACCCTTGAATCCAGGCTCTGTCTCTGTAATCGCCAACTCTACGAACAGCGGTGGCTCTACAGAAAATACATTTCCATTGTGGGAACAGATCTTAACTGTCTCATTCTCTTTTACGAACTTCAGTGCGTCACCAACAACATCTGAGTTCAGTGCGATCTGATCATATGTCTCCATATCCATGAAGTTATAGAGATCTCCATCCTGATACAGATACTGCATATCTTTTCTCTCGATATGAGCATTCTCAAATTTCTCTGTAGGACGGAATGTCTTCTCAACAACTCCTCCACTGATGATATTCTTTAATTTTGTTCTTACGAAAGCAGCACCCTTTCCAGGCTTTACGTGCTGGAACTCCATAATCTGATAAATATTTCCTTCAATCTCGATTGTAATACCGTTCTTAAAATCTCCTGCTGAAACCATGTATAATCCTCCTTCAATAACTTATCATTCAGGCATTCGCTCATACCATTTTATACTAATTTTCTACTTTTTTCAATCCTTTTTTGCAGGTTGCCCTGTCTTAAATGCATTTATCTGCATTCTTTTTCATAAAAATGCAATACAATCTTCTCCAGATACCGTTTTAACACAATCTGGATCTCTTCTTTCGGATTCATAGGCTGCACAAGAATATTATGAATCCCGGCTCTTTTTGCTCCCCACACATCCGTAAAAAGCTGATCTCCGACAAATATTGTACTGGACAGATCTGTCCCCATCAGTTCCATCGCACGCTTATAATTACCTGTAGCCGGCTTATGTGCATTAAAAATATAATGCGTCCCTACATCCTGATTGAACATCTCAACCCGCTTCTTCTGGTTATTCGACAAAAGACAGGACTCAAACCCGATCTCTTTCAAACGTCTGAACAACTGCTTTGCCCGTTCATCTGCCGGAGCACCATGCGGAACCAGTGTATTGTCAATATCGAAAATTACACCTCTGTACCCTTCCTGATACAGCTTTTCAAATGGAATACTGTATGTTGATTCCATATATTCATCCGGGAAAAATTGATCAAACATTCTCTTCATCTAACTCCGTAAGCTTTGAGATAAGCTCTTCACTGATCTCAAGAATCGACTTATTATCTGTCTGGATCACAACATCCGCTGCCGCTTCATATTTCTCACGACGCTTCTCCATCATATCTGTAATAAACGGAACATTTTTATTTCCATTCAGGATCGGTCTGTCGTTGCTGTCCTTGACACGTTCATAAATTGTCTCAGGACTTGCCGTAAGCAGAACAACTCTTCCGTTCTTCTTCATCTCGACTACATTCTGCTCACGCATGGCAACACCACCACCACAGGAAATAATGCAGTTCTCACCCTCCTGCAGTTCTTTGAGAAGATTTGTCTCAAGATTACGGAAATATTCTTCTCCGTAAGTAGCAAAAATATCCGGGATACTCATCTCTTCACGTTCTACGATCTCCTGATCCATCTCCACCAGTTTCATGTCGAACATGGTGCTTAAGTAATCGGAAATCGTGGATTTTCCTGCTCCCATAAATCCAATCAGAACAATATTATATGAGAAGAGCTTTCTTGCCTGGATTCTCTTACTATTCCTTAAGATCCGCTTAAATACATCATGGATCTCATCCTGATATTTATTATCTTTCAGCTTCTCGTTCAGTCTGCGTTCCTGCTTGGCTTCCTGAGCCGGCTGGAGAATCGGCATACCATAAGTTTCTTTATAAGCCATGATCTTCTCGATAATGGCATTTCTCTCCACGAGTGCATCAATGATCTTATCATCACATAATGCAAGCTGCTCGCGGTACATTTCCAGATCGTTCATCCTAAAACCTCCACACTTCTTTATGCTTCTTACAGATTTTCCGCTAAAATCTTTTTTCGTCGCACAATCCATCTTATTATAGCAATTCAAAAGTGGGATAGCAAGGTTTTTCGATTATTCTTCAAGTGCCTTCCTTATATTATTTTTAAACTGTTTCCACGCAGCTTCATCTTCCACAAAATATTTCGGACAGATTTTCCCGGTCACATCATAATGACGGATGACCTGATCCTCATTCAGATTATATTTTTTACACAGCCATGCTGTAAGCTGAACCATCGACTGATAAGTTTCTTTTGTAAACTTTCCTGTTTCATCCGGGTGGCAGCACTCAATGGATACCGTATCCGCATTCCGTTCATTTGATGCATAAGCCATCTCCCATGTTGGCACACACTGGATGATCTCCCCTTCCAGTCCGACCACAAAATTGCTACTGGCCTCTGTCTCATGGCTGTCCTTCAACCCATTAAAATAATCCCTGTTCTCCTGTGCCGTACTTCCTGGATTTGCTGTATAATGGATCACAATCCCATGAATCTCATCAATCGTTGTGCCGGGTCTTGAATATGGATTTACATCTAGAAGCTGCACATCAATCACCGGCTCTGACGCATCCACGTTGACCGTTCCGTAATCGGATGACATACTGTCTGTTCCTCTGACTTTTCTGATACACGAACGAAGCAGAAGAACCACTGTCAAGAAAAACAGCAACAACACTCCGCTACGGATCAGGCGGTATTTTTTCACCGCTCTTCTTTCTCTCCCCGAAGGTCTGCTCCTTCTGTTCTTTTTTCTTTTATCTGTATTTCCAGAACCCGTTCTTTTCCTGTCCCATTCTCCTCTGTCCGATCTCATTTTTTCATCTCTTCTGTTTCCCTGTGCCATATTCCGTACCTCATATATAAAAATCTTTTGTCTTCACACAACTTCTTTACATATTGTTCATTATAGCATAGCTTTTCTAAAGGATTCTGAATAAAATCTTAGGACTTTCTTTTTAAAACTAAACAACTAAAAAAATAACCCCTTTCATTAGACTTTTTTGCCTAACAAAAGGGGGACACTTTTATTCATCTACGCTGTAGTTCGGAGCTTCCTTCGTAATATGGATATCATGCGGATGACTCTCTTTCAGAGAAGCGGCTGAAATCTTTACAAAACGTCCGTTCTCTTTCAGTTCTTCAACCGTATGCGTTCCACAGTAACCCATACCGGAACGAAGACCACCCATTAACTGGAAGACAGTATCTTCTACTGAACCCTTATATGCCACACGGCCTTCTACACCTTCCGGTACGAGCTTCTTTGCATTCTCCTGGAAATAACGGTCTTTGCTTCCGTTCTCCATCGCTGCGATGGATCCCATTCCACGGTAAACTTTATATTTTCTTCCTTGATAAAGTTCAAACGTTCCCGGGCTCTCATCACATCCTGCAAAGATACTTCCCATCATACATACATTCGCACCGGCTGCGATCGCTTTCGTCATATCTCCTGAATACTTGATACCGCCATCGGCAATGATCGGGATTCCGTACTCTTTTGCCGCAGCATAGCAGTCCATAACTGCCGTAACCTGCGGTACACCGATACCGGCAACGATACGGGTTGTACAGATCGATCCAGGTCCGATACCGACTTTCACGGCATCTACTCCTGCCTCGATCAATGCCTTTGCTGCTTCTCCTGTCGCAACATTTCCTGCAACAACCTGAAGATCCGGATATGCATCCTTTACCATTCTTACAGTACGGAGTACATTAGCGGAATGTCCATGTGCGGAGTCCATAACAACAACATCGACATGAGATTTCACCAGTGCCTCTACACGATCCAGGCAATTTGCCGTAATACCAACTGCTGCTCCACAGAGAAGTCTTCCCTGCTCATCCTTTGCAGAAAGCGGATATTTGATCTGCTTCTCAATATCTTTGATCGTGATAAGCCCCTTTAAATTGCCTTCATCATCTACGATCGGGAGCTTTTCTTTTCTTGCCTTTGCAAGGATCTTCTTTGCCTCTTCAAGAGTAATTCCCTCTTTGGCTGTGACCAGTCCTTCTGAAGTCATGGACTCTTTGATCTTTTTGGAAAAATCTGTCTCAAACTTGAGGTCACGGTTCGTAATGATTCCTACAAGCTTACGTCCCTCTGTGATCGGAACTCCTGAAATGCGGAACTTCGCCATCAGATCATTTGCATCCTCCAGTGTATGCTCCGGAGAAAGGAAAAACGGATCAGTAATAACACCATTCTCAGAACGCTTTACCTTGTCTACCTCTTCTGCCTGCTGTTCGATTGACATATTCTTATGAATGATACCAATTCCCCCCTGACGTGCCATTGCGATCGCCATGCGGTGTTCTGTAACTGTATCCATTCCGGCACTCATCATCGGGATGTTCAGTCTGATCTTCTTCGTCAGATATGTTGAAAGATCGACCTGATTCGGGATTACTTCCGAATACGCAGGTACAAGAAGAACATCATCAAATGTAATACCTTCTCCAATAATTTTTCCCATTATGCAAATACCTCTCTTTCCTTATAAGATCCAAATATTAGTGATTGTTACCTGTTATAGTACCTAAATTCAGATCAGTTGTCAAGAACTTTAAAACTTCGACAAAGTCAATCCTGTTGATTTATGTTAAATAGTATTATTAACTTCTGCTTATAACTGCCCCCGAAAAGCACTTTTTATTCCGAAAGTACTTGTATAATAAAAAAGTGCGGAAACGTCTGCACATTTCCGCACCCCATTTTCTTTTTCGGTTCTCAACAGGATGATGAACGCTGATTACATCATACCCATTCCGCCTGCACCGCCAGCCGGCATAGCAGGAGCATCTTCTTTGATCGTTGCCACAACTGACTCTGTTGTCAGCAGAGTAGATGCAACACTTGTTGCGTTCTGAAGAGCACTTCTTGTTACCTTTGCAGGATCAAGGATTCCCTTCTCAACCAT
>ERZ773242.376-NODE-376-length-54615-cov-4.309916_pt1 | contig 54615 bp, 70 predicted proteins | sample MGYA00511077_ERZ773242 | MGnify/ENA primary metagenome ERZ773242 (study PRJEB29015, sample SAMEA2737754) | human gut metagenome | biome: human gut; feature: human-associated habitat; material: faeces | place: China | collected 2012 ... | reverse complement strand
CCAATGCGCTATCAGCCGTATAATAAAGTTTTTGATTTTCTGATCCGGCTGTTTATGCACTGATGACTGTGCGTTGAAACCGGATTTTCAAAAGAGATAGACTTGTACTTATGCGTATTATTTGATATGATAAAAGCTTTCAATCAGCAGTATCTATATTAAATTGTGGAAGAATAGCATGTAATTGATGCAACCAATGGGTATAAGAGAGAGCATGAAATCAAAAATGGGAGGAATATATGAAAAAATGGTATAATGAAGAATATTCATTCGAGATTGAGGTAACGGGATTTCTCCGAGGTAACCATACAGAACGGTATTGCAGAAACGGAGAAGAAATAGGAGATAAATATTCCTGCACGTATGGTTGCCCTGTTAATGCTCAAGGGTACGGGATTTGTTCAAAAGTAATGATGATGTTATTTCCCGTCATGGAAGCTGTCAGAAGCGGCGGAAATTTAGAAAATATTGGAGGGACTGATAAATACAGCAAGGATATTGTATGTCCTGATGGCTGTGTTATGTTTAAACTTACAGCCAAAAAATTGGGAAATGAAAATTTCTATAAAGGAAAATTTATATCTAATACGATATTAAATGCTAATTCATTTAAAAAGTTAATAGACTAAAAAATTACAATTTAGTAATTAGTTAGATAAATAGTAATTTGTGTTTCGAAAGGTGGTAACAATTATATGTTAGAAACATTTTTGAATGTTGTTCCTATTACTATAATAGTGGGAATAATATATGTTATTTATAGAATTATTAAAATTAAGAAAAACAAATTATCAGTTAATTATTTTTATGAAATAGTTAAATTTATTTTTGTATGTTATTTAACTGGATTAATAAATCTTGTACTCGTTCCAAGCAATCTTTGGTCGCATTTTTGGTTTTATGTAAAAAATGGATACTCTACAGGGGATAGTTTAGGTTGGTTTTCTGGAAGTTTCAATTTTGTTCCATCATTATACAAATATTTAATTAAAAGTGAACTTTCGATAGGTACTTGGATACGAGATATGCTAATAGGCAATATGGTGATGTTTATTCCAATGGGAATTATGTTGCCATTAGTTTTCAAAAACATAAATAAAAAGAATATATTTGTTATTGCTATTTTAATTACTTTGTCAATTGAAATATTACAACCGATAGTTGGTAGAAGTTTTGATATTGACGATATAATCATGAATTTTATTGGAAGTATTATTGGATATCTAGCAGTTACAATTTTTATAAAATTGAAAGAAACAAACAAATAAATTACAATTTATCAAGCAGATTTATAAAAAGATTTGCTTTTTCATGTTATAATATTAATAGAAAGACAAATAGTAATTTGTAGAGGAGATATTTATGGAAGATAAACAAGTATTATTTAATAATATAGATAAAGTTCACACTACCGAAATGGGTATTGATAGAATTAAGAAAAATCTTAAATTAGATACTGATGATGTTGTTGAGTATTGTAAGAATAAAGTTTTAGATAAAAATTGTAACATCTATAAACAGGGTAAAAATTGGTATTGTGAAATTGATAATATAAAAATAACAATCAATTCATATAGTTATACAATTATAACAGCACACAAATTAAAGAGGTAAAATAGATGGATTATCAAATAATAGAATTAGAAGAATTTAATGTAATAGGAATAAGGTATGAATTATCAAAATCATTAAGTAATAATGTAAAATTAGCACAAAACCATTGGAAAATATTTAATAGTAAATTAAGAAATAATAAGTTATATTTAGGAAGTAATTGGTGTAAATATGCTTTTATTGAAAAAATAGAAAATAAGATATTTTATTATATATCTATTCCTAAAAAAGATTTTGTACCAAATGATTTTACAGAAAAGATAATTTTGAAAAGTAAATATTTAAGGGTAGAACATATTGGTAATATGAATAAACTAAAAGATACTATCAATTATGTTTATAAAGAAATAATACCTAAAAATAATATTTTAGTAGAAAATAGGCAATTTGTTTATTTTGAAAAATATGATTATAAATTTCATTGGAATAGAGAAGATTCTGTTATTGAGATCTATATTCCGATTAAATAACAAATTACAATATGGAAGTGAGATGAGTTAATGAATATTCACTTTGGATTTTCATATATAGGTTTAATATTTTTACTAATGTTGATGTTACCAAATATTATATGGAGTAAAAATAAGCCTAAAGGCTATGATAAATATGTAAAAAATGAAAATAAAGTATTACTACTATTGGAGTGGCTTGGAGAAATGCTAGTAACCTGTCTGTCATTGATATTTAGTGATTTTAATATAAATAAAATATCAAACTGGTCTAGTATATTGTTAATTGCCTTTATTATAATGATTTTATACGAAATATATTGGATAAGATATTTTAAAAGTAATAAAACAATGAAAGATATGTATAGTAGCTTGTTAGGAATACCAGTTGCAGGAGCTACTTTGCCAGTAGTTGCATTTCTGTTACTAGGTATATATGGTAGAAATATATTTCTTATTATATCAACAATAGTATTAGGAATAGGACATATAGGAATACACTTAAATCATAAAAAAGAATTAGAATAAGAAATTACAATTTTATAGTTATTGATTTATAGTAATTTACCGAAAAGATTGTCAGTAATGACAGTCTTTTTTGTACGACAAGCAGTTATACAAATAGATTAGTTCAGTGCAACTAATCTATTTTTTATAAGAATTATAAACGAATTAAATGCAATTATTTTTTTATTATTTATTGACATTTAATTATAACTATTATAAAATATAGTAGTATAGTTTGTATTAGAAAGAAGGGCTTAAATATATGAAAAATTATGACAACTATTTTCTTCCTGTAGATAATATGGAAGAAGCAAAAAGATATTATGAGGAAATATTGGGGTTAAAAAAGAAATTTGATTTTTCTGATAAGGGAATGGTTGCTTATAATATTGGAAATGAAGAACCTGCAATAATTTTAAAAGACAAAAATAAATTTGAGAATTTAAAGCCTACAATATGGTTTGAAGTAGAAGATGTTGCAATCTTCTATAAAGAAATGTTGAATAATGGTATAAAATTTTTGAGTGAGCCTTTTAAAATTGGAACTGGTAATGCAGTCGAGTTTGAAGATCCATTTGGAAATAGACTTGGCGTTACAGATTATATTAAGTAAGGAGTAGAGATTATGTCAAATATAGATTTGGTATTATTAGGACTTATTAAACAAAAATCACAAAGTGCTTATGATATTAAAAAAAATATAGAATATCGTAATATACCAAGATGGGTAAGAATTAGTGAACAGTCTATTTATAAGAAAGTATTACAATTAGAATCAAAAGAATATATTGTTAGCCATAAAGAGAAAGAGGGAAATATGCCAGATAAAGCAGTATATACTATTACTGACAAAGGTAATGATTATTTTAATAGACTTATGAATGATATTTCAAATTATGATGTTAGTCTATATTTGGATTTTAATATTATTATTACGAATTTAGATTTAGTAGATGATGAACAAAAAAAGATTCTTGTTTCTAATATAAAATCAAAGATATTAGAATTAAAAGAATTGCTAAATGAAAGACAATCTCATAGACAACATATTCCTAATGTTGGAAAACAAATGTTCAAACAACAATTAGCATTAGTAGAAACATTAGAAAAGTGGATAATTGATTTTGAGAATAGTTTAAAAGGACAAAATTAGCAAATATTGATTTTAAGTTAAAAGATAAATTTGTAGGGAGGGAAATTATATGAAAATAATCAACATTGGTATTCTTGCTCATGTAGATGCAGGAAAGACGACTTTAACGGAAAGTCTGCTTTATACAAGTGGAGCGATTTTAGAATTAGGCAGTGTAGATAAGGGAACAACAAGGACAGATACTATGTTTTTAGAACGTCAGCGTGGAATCACAATTCAGGCAGCAGTTACTTCTTTTAATTGGAATGACTACAAAATCAATATTGTAGATACTCCTGGACATACAGATTTTATAACAGAAGTGTATCGTTCCTTATCTGTTCTTGATGGAGCTATTTTAGTAATTTCTGCTAAAGATGGTGTACAAGCACAAACAAGAATACTATTCCATGCACTTCAAAAAATGAATATACCAACAATTATTTTTATAAATAAAATAGATCAGTATGGAATTAACTTAAATAATATTTATCAAAATATCAAAGAAAAACTTTCAAATGATATTATTGTTATGCAAAATGTAACATTAACTCCAGAAATATCAATTAAAAATATCATTGATTTAGATGAATGGGATCCTGTAATTTCCAAAAATGATAAACTTTTAAAAAAATATATTGCAGGAGAAAAATTGACTATACAGGAATTAACGCAGGAAGAATATAGGTGTGTTAAAAAAGGTTCGTTGTTTCCTATATACCATGGAAGTGCTAAAAATAATATAGGAACTCAACAACTCATTGAAGCTATTTCAAATCTTTTTTGTCCTGAAATGAATAAGAATTATTCAGAACTATGTGGAAGAGTTTTTAAAATTGAATATACAGACCATAAGCAAAGATTAGTTTATTTGCGTCTTTACAGTGGAACATTACACTTACGAGATACAATTGTATTGTCAGAAAAAAAGAAAGTGAAACTTACAGAAATATATATTCCTTCAAATGGAGAAATGATACAGACAGAAATAGTTTGTTCTGGAGATATTTTTATAATACCTAACAATACATTAAGATTGAACGATATTATAGGAAATGAAAAGATTTTGCCATGCAATGTATGGAATGACAAGCCTGTACCAATGCTACGAACAAGAATTGAACCGATAAAAATAGAAGAGAGAGAAAAATTATTGGATGCTCTTACAGAAATTGCAGATACTGATCCTCTTTTACGTTATTGTATTGATACGATAACACATGAAATCGTCATTTCTTTTTTAGGAACAGTGCAGTTAGAAGTTATCTGTTCTCTGTTGATTGAAAAATATCACATAAACATAAGAATCGAAGATCCAACCGTAATTTATTTGGAAAAGCCATTACAAAAGGCAGATTATACTATTCATATTGAAGTACCACCAAATCCATTTTGGGCATCAATTGGATTATCAATAACTCCACTTCCAATTGGCAGTGGAATACAGTACGAAAGCAAAGTTTCACTCGGTTATTTAAATCAAAGTTTCCAAAATGCAGTAAGAGAAGGTATTAATTATGGACTGGAGCAAGGTTTGTATGGCTGGGAAGTAACAGATTGTAAAATATGTTTTGAATATGGTGTTTATTATAGCCCTGTTAGTACTCCCTCGGATTTTCGTTTTCTTGCCCCAATTGTACTTGAACAAACATTGAAAAAAGCGGGAACGCAATTATTAGAGCCATATCTTTCGTTTATACTTTTTACACCACAGGGATACCTTTCTCGTGCATATAATGATGCACAAAAACATTGTGCAATAATTGAAACTAGTCAATCAAAAAATGATGAAATTATTTTTACAGGACATATTCCTGTACGTTGTATTAATGAATATCGTAATACTTTAACTCTATATACAAATGGGCAAGCAGTTTTTTTGACAGAATTAAAAGGTTATCAAATTGCTACTTGTGAACCAGTTATTCAATCACGTAGACCAAATAATCGAATAGATAAAGTACGCCATATGTTTAATAAAAAAGAAAATTAAGTTACTATTCGCTAAATTACAATTTATGGAGTTGATAATAAATGAATAAAGAAATATTATTATCTAATATAGGTAAAATTCATACTACCAAAATGGGTATTGATAGAATTAAGAGAAATCTTAAATTAGATACTAATGATGTAGTTAATTATTGTAAAAATAAAGTATTAGATAAAGATTGTAATATATATAAACAAGGCAAGAACTGGTATTGTGAAATTGATAATATAAAGATAACTATTAACTCATATAGTTATACAATTATTACAGCACATACTATTAAATAAATTACAATTTTTTGTTAAATAAATATAAATTTGTTATAGAAGGAGGAAACAAATGAAAAATGAATTAATAATTAAAAAATGTTTAAAGTGTGGTGCATTGGTTGAGGTAATCAATGACTGTAACTGTAGCGAGTGTGGAATAACTTGTTGTGGTGAACCTATGGTAAAGTTAATTTCAAATAGTGTTGATGCATCGTTTGAAAAACACATTCCAACTTTTGAATATAGAGGTAATGAAATACTTGTAAAAGTAAATCATGTTATGGAAAAGGAACACTTTATTGAATGGATTGCACTAGTTAATGACAAAGATATTTATAAGGTTAAATTAGCATCAGAGCAAAACGCAGAATGTAAATTTAAATATATAAAAGGATCAAAATTATATGCATATTGTAATAAGCATGGACTTTGGTCTTGTGATGTAGAATAATAGTTATTTGTATTATAATTGTTAAAAGTCTTTGACAAACTTCCAAAGACATTTGGTAGAAATCCACCACTAACATATATATAATTGTTAGTGAAAGGAGGAACAAGAATGAAGTTAGGAGATAATATTTTCAAGCTAAGAAAAGATTGCAAACTTTCACAAGAACAATTAGCAGAAAAAGTTGATGTTACTAGACAAACAATATCAAATTGGGAGCTTGGTGAAACTTCTCCAAATCCTGAACAGTTAAAATTATTATCTAAAGCACTTAATGTTAGTATTGATGAATTATTAAATAATGACATTAAACAAGTATTAGTAGAAAAAGTAAATAATACTGAAAAACTTGCAGAGATAATAATCAAGATACTAAAAGTCTTGGGAATAATTTTTATTGTTGGTTTTGCTATTACTATTTTCATAAATATTATGTTTGGTGCTAAAAAAGACTCTATGACTATAAAAGAAAATCAAACTGTTCTTCTTAATTGTCAACTTAATGGTGAAAAGTACACTTATCTAATAGAATATGATAAATATGATAATATTGTTGATGCAAGTGGTAGTGATTATATTATAAATGTTGTTAAAGATAAGCAGTTTAACAAAGCTAAAATATTAGTAAAATATATCGAATCATATTTTGAAGACAATGGTGGGAAATGTTAGTTTAATAATATATTTTATAAATAAGATCAATTTTATGTTGGTCTTTTTTTTCTAAATTATTGACACCTAAAAAAACGACCCTATTAAAAAAAATTCCGAAATCGGAAAAATATGATATAATTAATATACAAAGAGTAAATCGCATTTCGTTTATTATTTAGATGGAGGTGTAATATGTGGAATAAGTATAAAAAATATATATTTATAGCAGTATTTTCTATAATTATCTTAATAATTATTGATATATCACAAGCACTCATATTTCAAAATAGTCCAGTATTAAAGATAAGAGAACACTTTAATGGTGGGACACTTTATTATAAAGATAAAGGACTAATTACATATACTTATAATTGCATAGGTGAAAAAAGAAAAACAGTTTTAAAATGGGAAAAATATTCTTGTCCTTTAAAAGAAACAACTTTTGAAATAATAGACGAAAGTAAGAATATTAAAGATTTTACATGTGCTGAAGCCCTAGAGGAAATATACAGAGATGATGAATATATTTATTTTCTAAGTTGTATGAAAAGCAAATACATAAAAGTAAATTATAGTCCAAATCATTTTAGTGAAAATATTACAACAGCTTTAAAAGAAGGAAGAGTTAAAATATCAGATTTAGATATATTTAAAATAGATTATATTAAAAAAGAAATAAGTAAAGAACAACTTGAAAAAGAAGAACAAAATACAGATAATAAAGAAGAAAATAAAAAAGAAACAATAACAATTACATTCGATACTAAAGGTGGAAGTATAATAGATAGTATTACTATTGGCAAAGGTACTAAACTTACACTTCCAAAAGAACCTACAAGAGATGGTTATAAATTCAAAGGTTGGGTTGATAAAAATGAAACCCCTATTTATAACAAAGTATTACTTGCAGAAGACACAACCCTTTATGCTATTTGGGAAAAAGTAGAAAATAAAAAAACTAGTACTAAAACTGAAAAACCTAAAACAAACACTAATACAAATAATAACAATAATAATACTAATAAATTTAATCAAAATGCAAATAATAATACAAATACCAATAATAATGAAAATACTATTTTACCTGAAGAAAAACCACCTGTTGTAGAAAAGACTCAAGCAGAGAAAAATGATGAGTATAGAAAACAACTTCAAAATAAGTATTCAGTTAAAATAGCATATAAAAATGAGTTGGGAAATTATACTATAAATGGTTATGGATCAGAAAAACTTAACGATGATAATAAGATAAATAATTGCCTTGGGGAGATAGACACAACTCTTAAAAACTATCCAAGTGGTTTTTTTAAGGAAATGAAAGATTATGGAATGCCTTTAACTATTTACTTAGTAAATAGTATTAGTGATGATGTTTCAGGACTTACTGATGCAAAAGATAAAAGTGATATTAAAATAATGATTGCCCCAGCAAGTTTATTTGAAAACACTTTAAATCATGAAATAATGCATTATATAGATACTTATATAAAAGATAAAGGATATCCTATTGATATAAATACTACTATGAAAGATGTTAATCCAGTAGGTTTTACATATGGGGATACAAGTGATGAGTATGTTTATTATTTTACAAGTGTAGATAATGCCTACTTCTTATCGGCATATGGAAAAAGAAATTATTTAGAAGATAGAGCTGTTTTATTTTCTGATATGATGACTAGATCAATAAAAAAACCATTTTACAATGATGGTACTCCAATAAACAAAAAAGCAAAATTAATTAGTTCACAAATTAAAGAGCACTTTAACACTTTATCCAATACAGGAAGATATTATTGGGATAGATTCTTATAATATAAGTTTAATAAATTAATTTAGGAAAGGAGGAAAATATGAAGAAAGATTTACTAGTAAAAATAATTATAGTAGTAGTTGTTCTTGCAGGATTAGGATACTTCGTATATGCTAATTATGTTTCAAAAGAAAAAGAATTAGTTTTTGAAGCAATAATTAAAGAAGTAACAGTAAATGATAATGTATATACTGTTTTAGTGGAAGAATATGACAAAAAGAAAAAAGAATATACTGTAGAGTATGAATTTGAAATAAATAAAGATACAAAAATAGTTTATAACAATGAAGATTCTACTGCAGATAAATTAAAAGCAAATCAAAAAGCAATTATTACTTCATCTGATGTGATGTTGCCAAGTGAACCAGCTAAATTATCTAATGTTAAAAAAATAGTTATTTCAAAAGATTAATTAGTTTTAAAAGTTTTGCTAAATAAAGCAAGACTTTTTTTATGGAGGTGTTATTTGTTAAAAAAATAATTAACTACATTATAATTTATATTTTGGATTTTATAATATCTGCTAATATTTGTTATAATTTAACTCACATAATTAAAAATAATATTAAGTTAGAGTGGAACTTAAATGTGTTTCACTCTTTTATTGAGTTAAAAGATATAAGTCTTTTATTTGGAACAATTCTTTTATCAACAATAATAATTTTATTTGTATTAAAATATGATAAGGAATTAAAGCTTAAATTACAAAAAATAAAGAAGATGCCAAAGGAAGATGGTTCTTATGAATATGGTAGTTCTAGGTGGGCTACTAAAAAAGAAATCAAAAAAGAGTTTAAAGTTTGGAATATTGGAAGTAAACTTTCTAGTGGTGGTATTCCTGTAACATTTATTGATGGTAAATATTATTATTCTGATTCTTTTGATCATACTTTAATTATTGGCTCTACTGGAAGTGGTAAAACAATTTGTAATATTTTACCTATGGTTTTTAATCTGGGATATGCTGGGGAATCAATGGTTATAAATGATACTAAAGGAGAAATTTATTCTAATACTGCTACCTTTCTAAAAAAACAGGGCTACACTATTAAAATTATTAACTTAAGAGATGCTTTTGCTAGTGATGGGTGGAATCCACTACATCTTCCTTACAAGTATTATAAAAGTGGTAATATCGATTTGGCTGGCGATTTAATAGAAAACTTTGCCAAGTCATTAACAAAAAACTTATCTAGTAAAGATATGTATTGGGAAAAATCAGCAACATCAGTTTTAACTGCTTTATGTTATTCAATAATAGAAGATGCACCATGTGAAGAACAAGTTCATTTATATTCTATTTATACAATGCTTGTTGAACATGGAGCTAAAATGATTGATAGATTTAATTCATTAGATTTATACTTTCAACAAAAACCATTTGGTAATCTTGCTAAAAACTCGTATGCTACAGGTAGTTTTGCCAAAGGTGAAACTCGTGCTACTTTGTTTTCAGTTCTTGCTACTGTTATTAAAATGTTTAGTGATACAGGTATTGCTAACTTAACTAGTAGAACTGATTTTGAACTTGAAGATATCGGTAAAAAGAAAACAGCTGTTTATTTAATTATTCCTGATGAAAAGGAATCAAGACACGATCTTGCATCGTTATTTATAGACCAATGCTATCAAGCTCTTGTTAATTATGCCCAATCACTTTCAACAGGTAAACTACCAATTAGGGTTAATTTCATACTTGATGAATTTTCGAATATGCCACAAATTCCATCCATAAGTGGTAAAATTACAGTATCTCGTTCTAGGAACATACGATATTATTTGGTAATTCAGGATTTTGACCAGCTTAAAGAAACTTATAAAGAACAAACAGGTACAATTAAATCTAACTGTACTAATTGGGTTTATCTTTTAACGGCAGATAATGAAACAGCCAAAGAGATATCTACTCGTTTGGGTAAATACACTATTTCATCTTCTCGTGTATCTACTTCTTCAAGATTAGAACAATTAGATTATAATATTTCTAATGATAAATCTTTAATAGGTCGTGAACTAATGATGCCTGATGAACTTATGAGATTTAAGTTTGGTGAATCAATATTTATGAGAACTAGAATGCATCCGATTAAAGCTCACATTGTACCTATTAGTGAATACCCAATTAAGATAAAAAAATGCATTGTTCCTAAAAAATCTAAAAAATATGATATAGTGTGTTTTAACTTAGATGAGTATAGAAAAGAACAAACTTTAAACAAAAATACACAAATTGAACTAGAATAGTTAGGTTTAGTTGAAATTCTATCGACAAAGTTCGACATATATGATATACTTAGTTTATCAAGTGAAAAGACTTGATGTTAAACCATTTGACTCGACCAATCAATATCACACCCCTTTCTACATATAGATGGTGGATAAAAGGTCACAAGAGTTGTCGCTAGTATAGGACAATACAGATTAGTTTGTAATATAACTAATCTTTTTTATTGAATAAATTTAAGGAGGATAAAATATTGGAAATTTGGAAATGGATAATATTTATAATATTCATAGTGGTAGAACTTGCTCTATCACTTTTTTTATATAGTGCAATTAAAATCTCTAGTGAATGTTCTAGAGAAGAAGAAAATTATAATAAGGAGGATTTAAAATGATAAGTAAAGAAAAATTAGATTTTATAAAAAATAGATATCCAATCGGAACGAGAATTAAACTTGATTATATGGATGATCCTTATGCTGTTCCTAGTGGTACTCTTGGTACTATTGACTACATAGATGATGAAGGTCAAATTGGAGTTTCTTGGGATAATGGAAGTTCTTTATCGCTATTATATGGTGTTGATAAGTTTGAAGTTGTCGACATAAAAAAAGACATTGAAGAAAAAATAAGTATATAAGGAGGAAAAAAATATTGTTTGAAAAAAATCAGAGTTTTGAGTTAAGTAAAAAGTTTTTTGAAGTATTAGAAAGTAAATTAACAAAATTAAATCCATCATTCAATGGTTACTATAATGTATTTAATAATTGTAGAGAGCAAGGATTACAACTAATACTATATGCCGACAATGAGGTTGGTGATGACTTATGTATTTGGTCTTGTATGAAAAGAAACACCGATCAAATAATGGTTGTTATTGCCGATAGGAATTGTTCTAGTAATAACAATGTATTTGATGATAAAGCATATCACTCTGCTAAATATTTTGACTATGATGATTATGATAAAGCTACTAATTATACTTTAAATGTTATTAAAAAGAATTTTCCTAGATATTTGGATGCAAATTACAATTGTAAATTTAATTGTAATAGAAATCTTGCTGATTTAGAGAAAATAGTTGTTAGTGCTGAAGATTTAGATTATGAGGACTATTATGATTTAGCAACTTTTGAAGATGGAAATTTCTTTTGTGATTTAATTATATTAGAAGGTAAAGTTGGACTTCGTTATTCTAAATTTCTAGATAACGACCATACCGAGTTTGAAAATATACACTTTGAAGAGTTTACTCCTGATTTAAAAAGTGATGTAACTTTAATGTTAGGTATGAAACAAAAACTAAAAGATTTTGTCGATGCTGAAATAGATTATAACATAAGCATCGGTGATGGAAATATGAAAATATAAGGAGGAATAATTATAAATACAAAATCAAAAATAAAAGACCAAGAAATAGAAAAACCACTCGCACCAATCATTGGTGCTGATGGTAATGTGTTTAATTTAATCGGTATATGTAGTCGTACATTAAAAACTGCTGGATATCCTGAAAAAGCACTAGAAATGGCTAATAGAGTTACAAGTTCAGGAAGTTATGAAGAAGCTCTTTCTATTATGTGTGAATACATAGAGCCTGTCGATCAGGATTATCAGAAATTAGAAGATATAGAAGATATCGAAGAGTTTGACATTAATATATAGGAGGTTTCCATGAACATAAATATTGGTAACTTAGAGTATGCTCCATTTTATGAAATGAATAAAAATGAATTATTAGATTATTTAAAAAACGATTTAGATTTTAATGATAGTACATATCCATATTTAAATCATAAAGAAGTTTTAAATATGAACGAAGAAGATTTAAGAGAATTAATTATAGAGATTGTTGATGAAAATGATCATTCTATGGTTATTAGCGAGAATAACTATGATTGAAAAAATAAAACAATTAAGAAATAATCCACATATCAAGGATAATATTAATAAATATAATTATGAACGAGAAATTGTTGGCGATGAGATTTTTCAAAATCTAAATATGAGAATCGCACATTTAATTTCTGATAAAGTAATGTTGTTAATGCTTGATTTAGGTATTCCTATTGGTATTGTTGAGGTTGTAGATGAAAAAGGAAACATCATTTATGATGAAGATACCGAGCCATTTGGTGAAATAAAATATCTTTATAAACCTATCAATAGTTCAAAGGAATATTTTGATTATTTTGAGAAACATTTTGGTGTTGTTGAATTAAGAGTACATCCTGATTTTTTACCTAAAGAAAAAGTTAATCATCTTTCTTACTGTTTAGAGTTTGCTAATGACTCTAAATTTTTTGATTTTGAAACTATGAATAAACTTCAAAGTGAAATCATTGACTCTGCTCCACTAGAGTATCAAAAAGCAATGAAAATATTTAATAAATATTATACAAAAGATGTTTGTAATGTTTTTATTAATGACTATGATGTTGATATAGATGACTTTTTCTTTTTATCAGGATTAGATAGAAATAAATTAAATATTGGGAGGGATGATAATATAATACAAGATAAAGTAAAAGCAATTGCAGAATTAAGTTTTAAAGCAAAAAATATAAAAGATGAAAAAGAAAAAGAAAAATTAGAAAATGATGTAAAAAGCATTTTAACTGATTTAAAAAAACAAGCTATTAATAGTTTTAAAAGCGAATCAGATATAAAAAGATTTTTAGATAATATAGTTAATTTTAATAATTATTCATTTAATAATCAATGTTTGATATGGCTACAAAAACCAGATTCAAAGTATGTAGCATCTTTTAATACTTTTTCTAAAATGGGTTATAAAATAAATGAGGGTGAAACAGGAATAAAAATATTATTTCCTGTTTTTTTAAAGTTTATTAAAGTCAATATAAATGACTCTCAATTTGATATAAAGCCCATTTATTTATTAAGTGATGATGAATTAAAAAGATTAAAAGACAAAAAAGATGATTCAGTAACTTTTTATAAAGAAAAAGCTACTCACTTTAAAGTTGGTAATATTTTTGATGCTAGTCAAACTACTATGCCACTTGAAGAAATTAATAAATCTTTAAATCCTATGTTAGAAGATCCTAGAGCTGATAGTGTTGCAGATGTTTTTATAAAAGCAATTTATAAAGATGGATTTAAAGTTAAATATGATGATATTCCAAATGGTGCTAAAGGTTATTGTGATTTTGATAATAATACTATCGTTGTAAAGAAAAATCTAAATAATTTAATGAGATTAAAAGTTATAGTTCACGAGTATGCCCATTCTTTAGCACATAAACATTTAAAAGATAATCATAAAGAATACACAGAACATAGAGAGCAATATGAAAGTGAAGCTGAATCAATTGCCTATGTCGTATCAAAGTATTTAGGACTTGATACAAAAGATTATTCAATGATGTATCTCTACTCTTGGAGTAAAGATAGAGATTTCAAAGAAATTGATAATTCATTTAATACTATTGTTAATTATAGTAAGAAAATAATTGATAATTATCAAAAAATGGCTGATAAGGAATTAGAATATAATATAAATCAAGAAAGTGTGAGTATATGAAAATATTAAGTTTTATAAAGTTATGGGCACACTATTTTAAAGTAGTGTTCCCTAGTATGAGTATAAAAAAATATTATAGATATCACTTAATGATATCTAATCTAGAAAAAAGTTTTTAAGGAGGATTATATATAGAAATAAACAAAGAATTAGTAAAAGAAAAAACTAAGGATAATTTATGGCAGTTTATAATGACTAATGCTTATGATAACTGGGGAAAAAATACTTCTCGTGAAGAATTCTTGTCCGATCTTACACCTTATGAAAAACTGGCAGTTATATTTGGTAATTTTAATTATCAAGTTCAAAATGGAGGTTTTTCTCAATGGGTATTTAATAACTACGATTCTGATATAGATGATTTAGAAGAGTTTATAGAAACTTGTGATTTTGATAAAAAAGGTGTTTTTGAAAGAATGTTTGAAAATTACAGATGCATAAAATCAAGTCTTGATGGTTTAAATGGCTATGATGACTTTTATTATGAAGATGTTGAGACCAGAGAAAAACATTACGATGACAATGATAAAGATTATTATCGTATCAATGATGACTGGGTAAAATACTTTTCTGATTATCTTTTAAAAAATATGCCTGAAGAATACTACCAATATATTGTTGATTATGAAGTATCAAAGCCAAGTATATAAGGAGGAAAATCAATGATAATAAAACATAAAAGTTTAAATCTATCAGATCGTATTTTTAAGTCAATAATTGATAGAGCCAATAAAGAGTTTAAAGGATTGGATGGTATCGTAGAAGTATTTGTAAATGAACGAGAGCAAGGTTATGTTTTAAAAATATATGATTCATTTGATCCTGAATTTGATACTTGCTTATGGCTTTTTGAAATGCCCTTACAAGATGAATTAAATGTCATTTTCGGCTCAAGAAAAGATTGTATGAAGAATAATGCTTGGACTCAAGAATTATTTAACAAAAGGGTTAAATTTAAAAATACTGAATATAAAAAAGTTGAAGATTATATTTTTGACTATTTAAAAAATACTTATGATAAAGAGTTAAATAATGAAATAAAAATGTCTATTTAGGAGGAATGATATATAGCAGATAAAAACAATGTTTATACTCTAGCTGATTTGATGTATTGCATTGGTGATTTGATTACAGAATATGAAAAAAATATTAATAATAATCAAGAAGTAAAAAAAGAACAAAAGTTATATAAGACAAAGGATGCTGTAAAAAGGTATCCTTTTTTAACTGTTTATTCGCTTGAAAAAGCAGTTCGTGAAAAAAAGATTGAAGTTACTAAAATAGGAAACACTAATTATTATAGTTCTACTGATTTAGAAAACTTTATTGAATCACAAAAAATAAAGGTGGATAAATAATGGCAGTTAAATATGCTGATAAAAATGATTTAATTAGATTTTCTATAACTGTAACTGAAGCCAAAGCACATCATATTACAAAAGATGACTTAAAAGGTATTACTGAAATTGTTCCAAATGAAAAGTTTAGAATATTTATAAGTAATGGCTTTAAGAGAGATGGTACTCGTGACCGAATTACTGAAACTTTTAATGGAACTTTGTTCGAGGCTATTGAAAGAAAAAAAGCCATCAAAGAAGAATTAAAAAGTTTAGTTATAAGTGTTGATAGCAATTCTACTTTTGAACATTTTACCAAATTATATTTTCAATATTTAGAAGATAAAGTTCGTAGTGATCGATTGGAAGAAACTACTTATCAAGGATATTATAGAATAATTAATAATCAAATACTTCCTTATTTTAAGGATATGATTTTATGTAGAATTACTGAACGAAATGTTGATGCTTGGATTAATAAGTTAAGTAATACTCCTAATAAGTCTAATATCGAAAAATATAAAGGTAAAAATATGCATCCAACTTCTATTGCTCATGCATATAAACTATTAAATAATATGTTTAATTTTGCTAAACTAGATAGAATATTAAAAGAAAATCCTTGCGATTTTGTAAAAAATAAACCAAGTGAGGCTCCTGAAGAAAAAGAATATTTTACTCTTGAAGAAATGGACTATGTAAAAGAATTATTATTAAATTCTAATATACGATTAAGAACTGCAATGTATTTAATTCTTGATTCAGGTTGTCGTAGAGAGGAAGCCTGTGGCTTAAAATGGAAAGACATTGATTTTGAAAATAATACCATAGATATAAATAAAGCTGTTGTATCTTCAGGTGTAAAAACTCCTATTAGTAATAAAAGAGTTTTTGAAAAAGGAGTAAAAAGTAAACATAGTTTAAGAAAGATAGGATTGCCTAGCACTACTATGAGCATTCTAAAACAATATAGAACTTTTAAAGAAGATAGTGGCATGAAAGTTAAAGATGATGACTGGGTTTTCACTAATTGGGATAGTAATAAAGTTCTAGATCCTAATAGATTAACTAATGATTGGTATTTATTTAGAAAAAATAATAACATAAAAAAAGATGTTAATGTTCATGGATTAAGACATTCGAATGCCACTTATTTGTTATCACTTGATATACCTGACAAAGATGTTGCTAAAAGACTTGGACATACACCAGAAGTATTGGCTAGGGTTTATACTCATAGTAACGAAGATGATGATAAAAAAATAGTTGATAAAATTGAGCAGAACTTTTATGGCGAAAATAATAAGTTTTATTTGAGTTCTATTGCATCAATAATAGCAGGTAATATTGATAATGAATACAAAAAAGAAAACTACCGACTTCTCGACTATCTTTCAAATGATACTATATCTGCAGATAATATGTATAAGTATTTAACTGGGTGTCAGCAATATCTTTTAAAACAATTTCCGATTTTAGATTCATTCTCTTATGACGATGTAGTTAATGACAAGAAAGTATTTAATGAAAAAATAGAAAGTTATAAAAACTTCTTGGGCGATAAAATAGAAGTTGTTAGGAAATCAGATGAATTAAGTTTTAAAAATATAAATATATGAGAGTAAGATTTTTGTCTTGCTCTCATTTTTTTATTTCTTGTAAACGAATCTTGTTGCAAAACAAAGAAAGTATGATATAATATATAGTGTTCCCAAAAGAAGCAATTTTAAAATCGTTTAAGGGATTAAAGTTATATAGGAGTGGTAGGTTATCATTACCCTACGAGTTAGGTTTTGAGTTGTGCCATTTGATAATTTTAAACAAATAATGATGTGCCAAATGTGTGCCATTTGTTTCTAAATGTATCAAATTGTGCCAATAAGTTGGATAATTTGAATTGTCTTGAAATCTTGTGAAAAGTCTTTATTTCAAAGGGTTTCAAAGCAATTCAAAGAGTTTCAAAAAAATTCTCCAAAACCACTGTTGGGAGTTCGATTCTCTCATCCCCTGCCAATTTAATTATAATTTGTTTGAGGGGGGAAAATAAAATGTCACTATATGGTTGTTTAAAATGTGAAGAAGTTCCTTGTGAATGTGGATATGATTATAAACGACGTTATAATAGTCCTGAGGAAATGGCTAATTTTCTTGTTAAAATTTTAGGATATAGGTCACAAGAAGAAGTTAATATGATTATTCAATTATTAAATGCGAAGGTTCAGGATGCTGTTTTTACCGAAAATGAACCAGTACAAGTTAAAAATAAGCATTTAAAGCGATAATTTTTATTCTAATATTTAATTTAACGAGCTACTACTAGTAGTTCGCTTTTTTATTTTTTGGGAACAGGATCGTAAGTGTATTTCTTCTTAGTAAAAGTGTTACATTTCAATAGTCTTTTTGTCCCTAGATATAATCCTTTTATTAAACCATGAGTTTCTAAGGCTTCGATCATGTAGTTTGAGCAAGTGGGAATAAACTTACAACTATCATGAGATTTAAAAGGTATACTCTGATATTTTTTAATTAGTTTTATTAATAATTTCTTCATATAAATCACAAAATTATTTTAACATAATAGTTTTTATTTGGCAACGCTACTTGATAGTGATGATATTTTATTTAGTCTTTTTAATGATACTATGAAACTTTGATAATCGGCAGTTATTGTTCCTAGAACATTGAAATTATTTATTATGTTATCATAATAACTATATATTAAGAGAATAGTTCCTATTTCTATCATACCCATTTTTACTAAATATACTGAATAAAAGATAATGAAGTATTTTGATAATTCTATGATACCTAGTACGGTAAATATTATACCTTGTATTATGACATTATAGTTGTAATTTGCTCTTAGATAGGCTTTGTTATCTTTAGTAAATAAACTTATAATACTATTGGTATTGCTTTTTTTATTTGCTAGGGAGGAATATAATTTATGAAGCATTATTGTTTTACTGTCTAAAGTAGCTTTTCTCTTAATATTTAGATCTTGAACTTTTTTACCTGATTTAAAATATACTATTACCATTAATATTGATATTATGACAGTAATGGAAAATATTATGAAGTTAAAGCTTAGAAAATAAGCATATATTACAAAGAATTCTATTACCTGAAGTATTCTTGTTACTAAGTTACAAAAAAAATTACATATTATATCTATATCATTATTCAAGATATTGGTATATTCTCCTAAATTTATTCTGTTTATGCTGTTTGTTTCTGATATTGTTTCTAATGTATATTCGTTATATAGTTTGTTGTATAGTCTAAACCATGTTTTTTGATTTAGGTATGACCAAAAATAATAAAATATAGTAAGAAGAGTTGTTATTATTATTAGATAATATCCTACTTTATAATTGGTATCAGTTACTTCATTTACTGTTTTACTCCAAAAAACTGGTATTATTAAGGCTAGACTTTGAATAAAAAGAGAAGTAATTGTTTTTAAAATTACTTCTTTATTGGCTCTTTTTAATATTTTTTTGGTATTAGAGAACATATTAATCCTCCTTTATAATGACTCCTATCATACTATCTTCTATGTGGTGATTTATAGCATCATCTTTATTTATATGAAAAGATGTAGCATAGGAATCCGCTATTTTGATATGAACATTATCTAAAATAGTATCTCCTACTTTTACTTTTACTATTTCATCTTCATAGAAATTATCTTTATCTCTAGTATTAATATGGATGTGTCTATTGGCAATTATACATATATTTTTTCTTGTTATTTGTCCTTTTGGCCCTATTATTGTTATTTCTTCAGAATTATCTAAATCGTCAGAATTTCTTACTGGAGGATTAATACCAAAATATTCTTTATCAGAATTTAATACTTCAACCTGAGTATAACTTCTTATTGGTCCTACTACCCTTACTCCTTCTTTTATGTTTTTGGCTGTTTTTAGTGTTACTGTTTCATTAGCGGCATATTGACCTGGTTGGTCTAAATCATTTCTTTTAGTTAATTCGTAATTATTGCCAAATAAAATATTTACATCTTCTCTAGTTAAATGAACATGTCTATTTGATATTCCTATTCTTGTATTCATTTATACATCACCTCATTTTTATTATAAGAAGTTTTTTGTTTATTGTAAACTTTTATTCTTTTATTTGACATTATTTTTAGTTATATAGTCAAATGTACATCATATATTTAATTAGAGGTGAAAATATATGAATAATGGTGGTTATTATCAAAATCCTGTTTTTCCTGGAGTGGGACTTAATAACAATACTGTTCCTAATCAACAATCTATTCCTAGTTATGAACAAACGCAAACTATGGTTAATCCACTTACTTCTGAACAATCATATATAGAAAATATTTTAAGATTGAATAGAGGTAAGAAAGCAAAACTTCATGTTACTGTGCCTGGTTCTACTTTATGGCAAGATAGAGTATTTGAAGGTATTATAGAGCAGTCTGGTAGAGATCATGTAATCATGTCTAATCCTAATACTGGGGAATGGTATTTAGTACTTATGATTTACCTAGACTTTGTTACTTTTGATGAGCCTATTAATTTTATAAAAGATTTTAGTTAAAAATAATACTTCGGTATTATTTTTTGTCATATTAGCACTTGAAAAAGATATAGTTTTTTGATATAATTTTTTTAGGATGTGACAATATGGAAAGTTTATTAATTATTATTTTGGTTATAATTGTTATTATTTGTGCTATGATTATTTTTTATGCTACTATATATAATAAGTTTCAAGACTATGTTATAAGAATAAATGAAGTTGAATCTATTATTGATAATTGTCTTAGAAGTAAATATGATTTAATCAATAGGGCCATTCCCATTGTCAAGAGTAATATAGATAAAGATGAAGAAATATTTGGCGATATAGTTAAATTAAGAAGTAGAAAAATTGGTAATTTTGAACTATATAGAATATTAAAAAAAGCTTCTATTGAGTTAGAGGGACTTAAAAGTACTTATCCTGAAATTGATAAGAGTGATGAGATTAAAAAAATTATTAAGGAAATAAAAGATATTGATGCCAAAGTAGATAATTCTACTGACTACTATAATGATAATATTACTACATATAATACTTTAATTAAGAAATTCCCTTCTAATATAGTGGCTATGCTTTGTAAATATAAAGAAAAACTATTCTTTGATAGAAAAGATATGAGTGATGAAGACTATGATGATTTTAAATTATAGTCCTTTTTATTTAGTAAATAATGTTATTATTATATCTAAGATCATTATTAGATATGATAAATATGTAGCCTCCTTTGGTATTAATTTTATTATTTTATCAAAAAATGGCTTTAAGACATAGATAATTAATGTTCCTAATAATCCCCATAATGGTATATATTCAAGGCAAATATATTTTCCTATGTGATAAGGTTTGTTATGATAATTCCACATTTCTGTATTGAATATTAATTTACATAGATAGCCAGATAAAAATTCTACTGTGGTTAAGATAAGTGCTAAAATTATAAAAGATAATATTATTTTTAATACTTTATTACATTTTATTTTGCTTAAAATATATTTATCTGCTAATGTTAGGGCTATTCCTCCAAGACCATATACTAGAGTTATAGGTCCATACAAGACTCCGCTTACTCTTGATGGTTCTGATATTTTAAATAGTGTACTTTCCATAATGAAGCCTAATAGTCCATATAATAAAAATGAATTTAAATAGTACATAATATTGTCACCAATATTAAGATATCCTATTTAAATTCATTTATGCTTATTTTACTGTGAAATCTATTTCTTTAATATTATTTTCTCTTAGGAATTTATTAGTACGAGAAAATGGTCTACTACCAAAGAAACCATAATTACAAGAAAATGGTGATGGATGAGATGATTCTATTATTAAATGTTTCGGATTTGTTATTAAGTTCTTTTTACTTTTGGCAAAGTTACCCCATAGTATGAATACTACTGGAGTATCTTTTTCATTTATTTTCTTTATGATAGCATCAGTAAAGTTTTCCCACCCAAGATTTTTATGTGAAGCAGGTCTATCTTTTTCTACAGTTAAAACGGTATTTAAAAGTAATACTCCTTCTTTAGCCCAACATGTTAAATCACCTTTGGTACTTATTGGTATATTTAAATCGCTATTTAATTCTTTGTATATATTCTGAAGTGATGGTGGTAATTTGATTCCATCATTTACTGAAAAGGCTAATCCATTGGCTTCACCTACTCCATGATATGGATCCTGTCCTAATATTACTACTTTTACATCATTATAATCTGTTAATGATAAGGCTCTTAGTATGTAATTTTTAGGAGGAAAGATAGGTCTTTCTTTATAGGCTTTGTTTATATATAATACTATTTTCTTAAAATAATCTTTTTGATATTCTTCATTTAGAATACTATCCCAACTATTTCCTATTAACTGCATATTAGTCACTTCCTCATTGTAAATCTTCAGTTGTTGGGCAGCCATCTTGGGTACTACCATTTATTTGATATGTTACTTTAAATTTATTATCTACACTTTTTATTATTTGTATCCCGCAACTGTTTAGATTTTTAGTGGTATCTCTTGGATCTTTAACAATCAAGGAGCCCGAGTCATCTGCGGATACTTTTAATATGCCTGTATTGGCAAGAGCTCCTATTGTGGTGTTAATGGTATTATTATCTATAGTACAAGCATAAACTCCATACTTACTTTCATCACTTAAATCACCATACTCACATTCTTGATAGTATGTCTCTGCGGCTGTCTTAATATTACCTATAAGTATTTTATATGATGAGTCTCTACTGGCATTTATCGAATCTAAAATACTAGGCATAGCTAATAGTAGTACTACTCCTAATACTACAATTACTGCGAGTAATTCTATTAATGTAAATCCTTTTTTATTCATTTATACCACCTTTTCTATATTTATTGTATCATAGTTTAAGTATTTTGAGTATACTTTTCTTTATATTTATTTATTACTAATCAAATGGCGGTAGGACTTTTATAGACTGATATGGCTGATATTTTTATTTGAGACAATAATTTGGCTCAAATAAACACTAAAGAGACTATATTTATATAGGCTCTTAGTAAACATAATTATTATACTTTGTCTTTAGCTAAAATTATGTCATCTCCTATTTTGGCTATTTGACTCCAATCTAACTCATACTCTTCTCTAGAGAATCTTTTGCCTTTCTTTTCTTCAAGTATCAACGACTTTATTAAACCAGTATTATCTACAATTACATCTATTATTAAACCTAGTCTTTTACCTGTAGACATATTTATTATTTCTTTTGTTTGTAATTCTGATAATCGCATTATATCACCTATAAAAATATATGTTTATTTATATAAAAAGAGTACTATCTTTTTAGTACCCTTGCATATTTTCCATTATATTTTTCACTATAACTCTCTTTAATATAGCTATCCATTAAATCTAATTTTGATTCAATATCCTTTACTAAGGCTATTTGGGCCCTTGTACGATATAAGTTTTGTTTATCATAGTCTGTTTTGAAATAAGTATCACCATTTATATAGTCATTTAAAAATCTTATAGCTAGTTCTAATGTCATTATTCTTACTGACTCTGCCATTAAGGATAGTTCTTCATAAGTTAAGCTTTCAGACATTTCACTTAAGTATCCATCAGTATAAGCCTTAAATAAGTCTAAATCCATTTTTACTTTAGATAAGTCATGTTCATCTTCTTTAGCAGTACAAGCTGTTGATCTTATTCCATCACCATAGTCAAATAACATACTACCTGGCATAACGGTATCTAAATCTATTACCGCTAGAAAATCACCAGTATCTTTATTCATCATGACATTATTTACTTTAGTATCATTATGTGTTACACGATATGGTATTTCTTCAGTACCTAAGTCATCCATTATTAATGAGCAAATATCTTCACGCATAAGAATAAATACTATTTCATTTGCTACTTCGGCTACTCTACCTTCAGAATCTATCTTAATATCATCCATTAATTTATCATATCTTTTCTTGGTATCGTGGAAATCTTTGATGGTCTCCTCGAGCTTAGACATTGGATAGTTTCCTAGTAATCTTTGAAAATTTCCAAAGGCTTTACCTGTATTATAAACTATTTCTTTATCTTGCGATTGATCGTATGATACTGCATTTTCTATAAACTCATAGATACGATAATATTTTCTTGTACCTGTTTCATCATTAACATAGCATAGTAACTTATTATCTTTTGTTTTTATTACTTCAGGTACTTGATGGGTAGTATCTCCATTTTTTATCATTTGTCTTTTTAAATAGGCAGTTACACCTTCAATATTTTTCATTAATTTATATGGTTCTGCAAAAACTGTGGTATTTATTTTTTGAATTAAATATTTTCTTTCACTTCCATCTTTTCTTTTGAATGTTGCTACAAAGGTCTTGTTTATGTTTCCTGAATGATTCTCAGTAATATTTATTAGTTCACCTTCGATATTAAACTTGTTTAGTATTTCTTTAATCATTACATAACCCTCCTAGTTAATTGTATCATACATTAGATGGTTTTGTAACTATTTTATATGTTTTTTTAAATTATTTATGGCATTTTTTTCTATTCTTGATATTTGGGCCTGTGATATTCCGAGTTCTTCTGCTATTTCCATTTGGGTTTTTCCAATGATAAAACGCTCATTTAGAATGTTTACTTCTCTATCTTTGAGGTTATTCATGGCTCTTTCTAGAGCGAGCCTACTATCAAGTCCATATTCTTCTTCTTTATTTGCTATTTGATCATATAGATATATGGTATCGCCTCCATCATTATATATTGGCTCATACATACTTACTGGATCTCTTAGGGAATCTAGGGCCTCGCGAATATCATATTCTGTTACATTAAGTATTTTGGCTATTTCAGCATTTGTTGGTTCTTTACTACCTACTGCTAGTTCTTCTTTTAGTTTTAAGGTTTTATAGGCTAAATCTTTAATACTACGTGATATTCTAATACTATTGTTATCTCTTAAATACCTTTTTATTTCTCCCTCAATCATAGGACAGGCATAAGTAGATAATTTTACATCATAGGATGTGTCAAAATTGTCAATGGCCTTTACTAGTCCTAGACACCCCACTTGAAACAAATCATCTAGGTTATCTACTTTACCATTAAACTTTCTTAAGATACTTAATACTAGTTTTAAATTACCATTTATTAAGTCATCTCTAGCAAATGGGTCCCCTTCCTTCATCTTTTTAAATAATTCTATAGTTTCAGTAGTTGTTAAAACTTTTATATTCGCAGTATTCACACCAGTAATTTCTACTTTATGGCGTGACATAATAAAAAATCTCCTTTCATATTCATTATGAATACTTTTAGAGATTTTTATTCAGTGGGTTTTAATATAAGGTGCTCATATTTTAAACTTATTACTACCATTTTCTTTTTTAAACGTATCGAATTCGCCTCCTTTAAAATTTGTAGCGACTACATTTTCGCTATTTATAATTTCATCTTTTCATTTTTTATCTAATAAAAAACGAGCATATATACCTAAGTATAATATACTCAAATAAATATATTTTTCTTTAGTAAGTGGTTGATAATGTCATTATTATCATTTATGCAATTTGTTGTCTATTGTTTTAACTAGCTTTTTTACTTTTTGGATGGTTTTTATCTGAACCCATCTAATATTTCTTTAAATCTATCTGGTACTGGAGCAGTAAATTCCATATATTCTTTGGTAGTTGGGTGAACAAAGCCTATCTTTTCAGCATGAAGCATTTGACCAAACTTTTCATCTATTAATTTTTTCTTACCATACACTGGATCATTTACGATAGGATGACCTATATAATTTAGATGTACTCTTATTTGATGAGTTCTTCCTGTTTCTAGTTTACATCTAATTAAAGTAGCGTTGTTTAGTCTTTCTACCACTCTAAAATGAGTTATAGCCTCTTTGGAGTTTTCACTAGTTACACACATTTTCTTTCTATTATTAACATCTCTTCCTATTGGTGCATCAATAGTAGCAGTGTCTTCCTTAATAATACCCTCTACAAGAGCTATATACTCTCTTACTACTTCTTTCTTAGCAATAGCATCCGCGAGGATATTGTGTGCTCTATCATTCTTAGCCACTAGTAACAATCCTGAAGTATCAGCATCTATTCTATGTACTATACCTGGTCTTATTAAGGTATTAATAGTACTTAGATTTTTAGTGTGATATAAAAGGGCATTGACAAGAGTTCCTGCATAGTTACCTGGAGCAGGATGTACTACCATACCACTTGGTTTATTTACTACGATTAAGTCATCATCTTCGTAATAGATATCTAATGGTATATTTTCTGGTAATATATCTGTCTCTTCAATTAACTCAGTTATTTCTATATTGTCATTTTCTTTTACTTTATAACTATCTTTTACTTTATTTCCATTTACTAAAATATTTCCTGTTTCAATCATTTTTTGTATTTTACTTCTTGTATATTCAGTATTATCACAAAGATATTTATCTATTCTTTTTCCGATATTATTTATGTCTACGATCATTATTTTTGTCCTTTCTAAACATGCCTATTAGTAAGAGAAATACTCCTAGTACTATGAAAGTATCCGCTAGATTGAATATTGGATAATTATATCCAAATATTTTAAAATCTAGAAAGTCTACTACTGCTCCTCTTACTATTCTATCGATCAGATTACCTATAGAACCTCCTATTACAAGGGATAAGGCTATTTTATTTATATTTTCTTTTACTTTTGTTTTTCTTATATAATATATTAATATTCCTATAACAATAAGGGTTACAATAATTAGAATCACTCTTTTACCTGTTAGTATACTAAAAGCTGCTCCATTGTTATTTGTATATGTTAAATAGAAAAATGATTTTATTACTTCAACTGATTTTGTCTTACTTAGAGTATTTATAACTATTAATTTAGATACTTGGTCTATTATTATAAATATTATACTTAAAATTATTATCATAATAATTATCCCTGATTTTCTTTCCACACACAAGTATCTATGGCATATTCTCTATCAACAGTTTCTCTATATGCATCAGTAAGACAATTTAAACTATTTGTTTTAATTTTATAACAGTATACAAAATCACTGTCTTTGTATACCTCTACTTCAGCAGCAGTATTACATGTAGTTTTTTTATTACCAGCATTAACAAAATCTTTTTGTGTTAATATACCATCTTTTATAATATCATTTATAGTTATGACACCTTTTTGATAAGTAATATCATACTCTTTACCATTTTCAGTTTTTCTTCCCTCACACCTATCACTTTTACAACTAAAACTCATTGTATCGCTATTTAGTTTAACATAACTATCAATTGCCTGCGTAAGTCTATCTACAAATACCTCTTCTGACTTAATTTTACTTTTGGTGTAAGCATCAGAAATTATTGGTACTGATATTAATAATACTAGTCCTAATACAACAATCACTGCGAGTAATTCTATTAAAGTAAATCCTTTTCTATTCATTTTATTTCCTCCAGATATATATTACCATAAATATATTTTTTTATCAAGGACTTGCTTTTTTACTTAGTTATTTATATAATTAGATTATGGTGATAGAATGAGACTATTATATAATGATAAAGAAATAGTATTATATGAATGTAAATCTTTTTTTAGTAGACTAAAGGGATTTATGTTTACTAAGAATATTGATAAAGCTCTTTTATTTGATAGATGTAATAGTATTCATACTTTTTTTATGAAAGAAAATATAGATGTTATTATGTGTGATAAAGATAATAATATTTTGTATTATTATAAAGATTTAGGTAAGAATAAAGTAATACTGCCAAAGAAGAACGTAAGAAAAGTATTTGAAACCCCAAGTAATTATTTTGATATTGAAATAGGAAAGAAGATGATAATTAGTGAAAATTAGTATTTTAGGTACTGGAGCATTTGGTATGGCTCTAGCTAGTATTTTTTATAATAATAAATGTAATATTAAGATGTGGACTAATAGTGAAGATGAAAAAGATATGTTAATTAAAAATAGAAAGAGTGATAAAATAAATTATAATATTCCTAGTGATATTATTATTTCTACCGATATGAAAGAAGTAGTTCTTAATACTGATATTATAGTAGTGGCAATACCTGCGAAGTTTGTTGGTAGCACTTCAAAGGAATTAAATAAATATTTTAAAAGTAATCAAGTTATTTGTATTGCTTCAAAAGGTATAGAACAGAACTCTTGTTTATTTTTATATGATATTATTAGAAATAACATTGATACTTTAAATATAGGCGTTATATCTGGTGGTACTTTTGCTGAAGATATTATCAACAATGTACCTATCGGATTTAGTTTAGCTTCAAGAAGTAATTATACTAAAAATATTATTACTAAGGCAATGGCTAATGATTATGTTAAGATAAGACATACTAGAGATATTATTGGTACTGAAATATGTGGTTCTATTAAAAATGTTATTGCTATAGCTTCTGGTATGCTTGATGGTATGGGATACCCAATATCTACGAGTACTATGTTTATTACTGAATCTCTACATGATATTAAAGCTTTGATTAAGGCATTAGGTGGTAATAAGAAAACTATTTTATCATTTGCTGGATTTGGTGATATATTGCTTACTTGTACTAGTACTAAAAGTAGAAATTATACTTTAGGCAAGTTAATAGGTGAAGGTAAAAGTAAAGAGGAAATTAATAATTATATAAAGAATACTACAATAGAGGGATTATATACACTATACTCTATAAAAAAACTTCTTAGAAATAAAAAGATCAAGATGCCCATTATTAATCTTATTTATGATATTATTGTTAATGAAAAAGAACCTAGTAATTTAACTAAGTTTCTTATAGAAAAAGAATAGTTTAAATATCAACTATTCTTTTTCTAAATCTTTAAGATGTATATTCCATTTTGTAAGATGTTCATATATTTTTTCCACTGGTACACCTAAAATATTATAAAAACTTCCTTCTATACTTTTTACAAAATTAGATACTATTGTTTCTACAATAAAACCTGATGCGTACAAAACACCTGGTTCATTTTCTATATAAAATTCAATATCCTCATCGCTTATATTATTTAAAGTAATTTTAGTTTCTTGAAAATCTTGTACTATTTCATTATTATATTTATTAATCAAAGTAATTCCAGTGATTACAGATGTAGTTTTTCCAGCGGAACTTTTTAAATTTTGTTTTGCCTCTTCTAACGATTTTGGCTTTTCTAATATTTTTTCATTTGCATAAACAATGGTATCTATTCCTAGTATAATTGCTTGTCCAACTTTTTCTTCTACGCTTTTTGCTTTGCCAAATGATAAATCCTTAACATATTTATAGACATTATTTTTATTTGATGACTTTTCCTCAAAATCGCTATTTATGCTTTCATGTTTCATTCTCACTTTATCTAATATTTCATTCTTTAATTTTGATGTACTTGCTAAAATTAATTTCATTTTATAACTCTTCCTTTCTTTAAAACCTTTGTAAATTCTTGAAGTGTATTATTTATGCTACAATTATTATTTATTACATAGTCTGAAATACTAAGTAATGCATCATACTCTTTTTTTATATTCTCTAGTCGTTTTTTTACTATTTCAATACTCTCACCGCGTTGAATCATTCTATCAGCAACCAGATTTAAATCGGTATCAATCAGAATATTTATAACATTGTCTATTTTTGACTTTAAGCTTATTATACCTTCATATCCCATATCAGTAATTGCTGTTTTGTTATTATTTTGTATTTGGTAATAACTTTCTTTTAAAGTACCATAATAATTATTTTTATATAGCTGATACTCTAATAATTCATCACTTAATATATAGTTTTTAAAATCTGTCAAAGATGTAAATATATATCTATCATCTCTATCTGTTGTTCTCTTTGGTCTAGTGGTAACACATCTTGGATATTCAAAATTATTATTATTATTTAACACTTCATTTATTAGTGTTGTTTTGCCAGTGCCCGACACGCCGCTTATGATTACAAACATTATTACTTTCCTTTACCTTTATAAATACTTATAACTTCATTCACGATATTTGCTACTACAATATCTTTATTTTCATTGAATATTTTTATCACTTTATAATCGGGCTGATGCATAATAATCTTTTCAAGTTCTTTTTCAAAAAGTTTCAATGTTTCAATTTCATATTTTGAATATTTAATATTATCTCGTTTTTGAGCTCTTTCTATATAAACATTTTTTTCATCAAAAAAATAAAAAACTAAATCAATCTTCAGGTTATTAAATTTCAATATTGATATCAAATCTTTTAAAAGAGGTTTGCATGATAAACCATATTCTTTTTCTAATAATACTTTTTGATATGCATAAATGGAAAAATAAAATCTATCAAATATATTTATTTCATTATTTTGTTTCAATATTCTTTCTTTTATATAAAAATAATCCGCTGTTTGAATAAATGTTTCATATAGCACTGTACTAAACTCTATATTGCTTGTTATTAATGGTGTCGTACAATTCATATTATGCAATATTGGATATAATGGAGTTGTTGGATCAATATCTACTGTATTTTCTACTTTTATTCCAAAACTTTTTAATTTTTTTACTACTTCATTTATAATAGTGGTTTTTCCTGCTCCCGGAGCCCCTTCAAAAACAATATTAATCATTTTATGCATTCCAATTTGCTTTTTAATTCATTTAAATTATGTGATATTTCAAAATTCATACAACCTTCAATAAACAAATTATCCGTACCAGTAAAATCCAAGCATCTATCATCTGTTTTATATCCTAAACAAATTTTATTCCAAGCATATGCCATTCCCAATTCTACACAGGCTCCTTCATCGGGAACTCTTCCATCCAAAAAAAATATTAAAATATCACATTTTTTAATTCCTTCTATATCAGATTGAAATATTTTTCTACTAACCTCATATATATCACCACCAGCAGCAATTATCTTTGCTGATAATCCCGCACTTTCTTGTGGCAAGTAAACATCATATCCCCAACTTCTTAATTTTTTTGTTATTTCTTTATTTCTTTTTAATTCCATCTCATTAAATAGTGGTGCTGCAAAATATATTTTTTTCATTTTCATCCTCCTTTATGTATATTATAATACATAATGGTGAAATATATGGTATCATCTTAAAATTTCTTTAAATCTTTTATTTCGGCTAAAATAAATGTTCTTATGTCATTATCAGTATAAGAGAAACCCGTTGTATAAATCAAATTTTTGTAAAATGAAAATGTATATGGTAAAAATATTCTGTTTTTTTTATGATAAATTAACGTTACATTTTTTTTGTTAATGATGGCATTCGATAGAATTGTATATCTATTTTTTATTTCTTCATCATTTGTTGCTATTTTTTTATCTACATCTACTGAATAAATAACCAATGTTTTTATTTTTTCTAATGTTATATTTATGTTATTTTTTTCTTTCTGCGATAGTTTGTTTAAAATATTTTCAATATTATCTATATCACTATAATTAAATTCTATATCGTAGTTGTTTTTATGATTGTAAATGTATCCACCATATGGACCATATAAAGTTTCTATATATATACCGGCCTTTTCTAGTTCGCTTTTATAAATTTTTATCATTCTTTTACTTACTTCTAATCTTTCTGCCAATTCTTTAACTGTATATTTTTGGCCATTTTCCAATATTTTTAACATTGTTAAAACATTCCCGATTTTTCCCACATTTTCCTCCTATTATTGTTGTTATTGTTTACATTTTAGACTAAAATATTATGATAATAATTAGTAATTCAATCAATACTTTTTGTTATACATTTCATCGATATTATATAAATTATCTTTTATTAGTTTTGTCTATGTATCTGTTAATATTATAATGTGTATCAATATATTAGTATAATGTTTTTTCAAAGTTTTTATTATATTCTGTTGATTTCACAATACCTATCCTAATTATATTATAAACTATATTTAAATTAAAAGATAGACCTTACTTTTTATTTGAAATAAATGTAGTATAATAAGGTTAAAAAGATAATTACTATTTTTTCATCCAAATTGTGAATAATAATTAATTATTGTAACATAAAAATATAAATTTTTAATTATTAATTTACATATTATAGCGTAGTATGATATAATTTATATGGTATTGATTATATAGACTAATCATGTAGACTAATCATGTAATTTTTTGCTTTGATCCTTACATCTTTAAGTTTTTTTGAAAGTTACAAAGAAATTTAATCTCAAACAATTTAGTATTATAATTCATAATAATTTATAACACCCTAAATATAATACTTCATAAATAGGCATAAAAGCCATTTTATTATTTTATGTTTTTTCTTAAAAAAAGATTTGAATGAATTTAATAAAATACAATTTAAAACATTTGTCATAAAAATGGTAAATAAAATTATTACAGATCTAACTCAACGAAATTTTATTTTTATTAAAATCTTCATTTTCATAATTAAAAAAACTTATTTGCCATTAATAATAAAAAACTCTTAATAACTTCAATATTTGAATAATTGACAATATAGCACTTTATAATATCAATACCAGACATAAATCATAAAAGAACACACATAATAAGGCACTTTAAATAATGAATATGTTCTACAGTTTTTATCTATAACATATTTGCTTGTCACTTGTTATAAGAACAATTAAGGAGAAAACTGTCATTAAACTATGATAAAATAGTAAATGCTTCAAGAATTTAAAATTCAATCCATATTTATCATAAGTATATTATACAAAGTTAGAGAGAAATTCAAAAAAAGGAGGAATATGATAATATGCTAGTCAATAAAAAACTCTCTTATAATTGACTATATATCATACAAAAAATATATGAATAAAAACTTACTAGATGACATTCTCAAAAGTATGCAAGATAATAATTATAAAATTGTTGAGCTTGAGACTACAACTGCTATTAATGAAAGAAAAAATGGTAAAGTTTTCTCTTTTAACGAACATGTCGAGGCCTTAATATGGTCATTACTCAGCAATCAAAGACCTTGGAAAGGTATATCTGATAATAAAAATAATATAAGAAAAATATTTCATGATTTTGATTATAAATATATATTAAATACTGATCCCGATATCTTTACATCTAGGCTCAAACAAATTAAATGTGGAAATAGAGCAATAAAAAAGCAAATGCAATCATTAAATTACAACATTAATGTATTATTAAAAATCGAAGCAAAATATGGTACTATAGATAATTATATTTCTTCAGATGAGCCACACATTATTGCTAAGCAAATTTCAAGTGGATGTTATAAGCTTAAACAAATCGGTTTTCCATTGGCAATGGAATATTTACGAAATGTTGGCATTGATACTATTAAGCCAGATGTTCATATATGTAGAATATTAGGCAGTGATAGATTGGGATTTTCAAATTGTAGTAATGCTAAAGAAAAAGAGGCCGTTGAAATTATAAAAAAATTGTCTAATAATTCTAATCTAAGTTTATCTGAGATAGATTATATACTTTGGCAATTTTGCGCTGATGGCTATGCAGAAATTTGCACAAAAAATCCAAAATGTAAATTATGTAGAGCAAGTTCGTATTGTCATTATAATAAATAACTTTTTTATTAATCTTATTTATGATATTATTGTTAATGAAAAAGAACCTAGTAATTTAACTAAGTTTCTTATAGAAAAAGAATAAAATTAGATGATTGAACATCTAATTTTTTATTAATCATAATAGTTATAATAATATCCATTACTATAATTAGATTCATCTATTGCTTCAGTAAATGCAACTGAAAATATAATAACAGAAATTAATATAATGAACAATGCAATAGATGAGATAATTATACCCGCAGTTGATAAACCTTTACCAGTATTAGTTTCTTTTACTTTCTTAAGCCCTAGTATTGAGAATATTAAACCTAATAATGGTACAAAGAACGATAATATGAAACCTGCTGTTGCCATTCCATTTGAAGTACCATTGTTGTTATTACTTACTGCTGTATTTTGACCAGTTGAAACACCACATTTTGGACATATTACTGCCTCATCTACTACTTCGTTCCCACAATTTGAACAAAACTTTGACATACTACACCTCCTATTTTTTTGATAAAGCACACTCCCTATGTTATGCTAAATTAATTATATCATAATTATTTTTATTTGAAAATCATTTTTAACTAATTATTCTCAATGTAATTAATTACTTTTTCAACAGTATTGTTGAAATTACTATAGTCTGTTTCAAACCATACTACTGGTAGTTGGTGATTAAAAAATGTATACTGCCTTTTGGCATAATGCCTTGAATTTTGTTTTATTTTGTCTATGGCTTCTTCAAGTGATATATTACCATCAAAGTATGAATATATTTCTCTATAACCAATGGCATTAAGTAATGGTTTAGTTCTGATATTCTTATCATAAAAAACTTTTACTTCATTAAGTAAACCTTCTTTAATCATAATATCCACTCTATTATTTATTTTATCATATAATATTCTTCTATCGGTTGTTAAACCGATAAATATAGCATCATATAGTAATTTATTAGTAGTATTGGTATTAATAGATTTATTATTTTCTTTATAGTAATTAAGGGCTCTTATTAATCTGCGACGATTATTTTTATCTATTACTATATTTTTATCTAGTTCTAATAATTTATTATATAATTCTTCATCAGTTAGATTATCATATGTATTAGTTTCTTTTTCTTCAGTTAATTTATAGTCGTAAAGAGCTGCTTTTATATATAGACCTGTACCTCCTACTAGAATGGGAGTTTTTCCTCTACCCTGGACTTCTTTGATTAATTTACGACAATCTTTTTGGTAATGATAAATAGTATATTCTTCATCTACCTCTTTTATATCAAATAGATGATGAGGAATATCTTCTTTTTCTTCTTCAGTTACTTTAGCACTTCCGATATCTAATCCTTTATATACTTGAACAGCATCAGCATTTATTATTTCACCATTATATCTTTTAGCTAATTCTATACTTAATTTGGTTTTGCCTACCGCAGTAGGTCCTGTTATAACAATTACTTTATTCATAGATTACTCCTTTTTGTAAGATTAATATATCATAGATAACATAAAAAGACAAGATTATTTGATTCTTGTCTTAGTCTTATATGAATACTCTTCTTTACTTCTTATACCTAATTCTATTTCCTTTAATTCATTAGCTTTAGCAAGTTCTATAGTAAGTGCCTTAAGTACATTAATATTACTATTAAACTCTTTTAAAGTATATTTTAATCCCTCTGTATTTCTTAATGAAGCACTTAAGGCTCTCATTGCATCTGTTTCATAAGACATAGTATCACTCCTTAGTGCCATATATTCTAACACATGTACAACTTAGTGTCAAATATTACTATTTAGTTATACTGTTTTTATTATTAGTTAATTTTTTATAATTTGCTCTAGATACACCAAAAATACTGTTAAATCTTCCATTCTGTAAGACCAAAGTATCATTATTTGATTCAACAAAGTCTTTTCTTTCTTTTATTTCATCAAGTGTTAAAGTTAATATTGAAGCACTTTTAACTACATATGGTAATACTCCTAGTGATTCTAAATATGGTAATACATTTTTTAAATGTTCTACATTCTTATTAATAATTAACGGTGTTAAATATGCTTGTCCATAATTTTCTTTTATATAATTAATTGATTTTTCTATCTCTTCTGTTGCCTTTAAAAATATGCTACCAGTGATTGGTATATTATTTTCTTTACATACTTTAATTATTTTTTCTATCTCTTCGGATGTCTTTAAAAATACACTACCAGTGATTGGTATATTATTTTCTCTACACACTTTAATTATATTTTCTATCTCTTCGGCTGTCTTTAAAAATACATTACCGGTTACCGGTATATTATTTTTTTTACACACTTTAATTATTTTTTCTATATCTTCAGCTGTTTTATGAAATACACTACTAGTGATTGGTATATTATTTTTTCTACATACTTCAATTATTTTTTCTATCTCTTCTGCCGTTTTATGAAATACACTACCGGTGATTGATATATTATTTTCTTTACATACTTTAATTATTTTTTCTATCTCTTCTGCCGTTTTATGAAATACGCTACCGGTAATTGGTATATTATTTTCTCTGCATACTTTAATTATTCTTTCTATTTCTTCAGATGTTTTCTTAAATACACTACTGGTGATTGGTATATTATTTTTATTGCATACTTTAATTATCCTTTTTATTTCATCCATACTATTTCTTGATATGGCTGCTGATATTACTAATGATTTATCGTTAAACAGTCCTTCTATTTGTTTTATTCTATCAATAGAAGTACTTAGTATTGATGTTATTCTATTTATATATTCTATACCATAGTTATTTAATACATAATTATATGTTTCTTTTAAATTTTTGGGATTAGTATTTAATATGTGCAATGTTGTTTCTATATTGCCTGTATTTATTTTTGTTGTTATTAAAAATTCATAGTTTTCTTTGATGTTATTAACAGCCTTATACATAATACTAGGACATTTTTCTATATTTCTAGCATTAATGTGTAATTCTTTTACCAAATAATTTAGAGTTTTATCTATATCTTGATATTCACCATATTCTAGTATGTTATTATTTTTATTAATAACTTTTGTAGCATCTATACCATATTTTTTTAACAAACTTTCTAATGTATAAGCTTCAATCATAATTACCTCCTATGAAAGTTCATCTAATAGTGAAATATCATTTTCTATTTCTTCTATATAGTTATTTCCTAATTTTTTTATTAAATTGTTTATTTTTACTCTAAATTCTTCTTTTGGACAAATAAATATTAGTACTTGCCTTTCAAAAATATCTTCAGTATCTTCAAAACCTAATGATATAAAATACTTAATGTTATCTATCACATCATCTTTTAATAAGGCAATAGAATTAATTATACTACTACCATAAATTTTTTCTATTCTATCAAAATCTATATTCATATATATTACCTTCTTTACAATATAAATATTTTTTAATTTAGAGACTATATAATAGGCTCTAAATTAACATAAAAAGACCTTAGGCTTTTTATGTAAGTAAGAGACCTAGGCTCTTACTTATACTACTCTTTTAAACATTCTTTCTATTTCATAAGTAGTAAAATGTATTATAGTAGGTCTTCCATGAGGACAATTAAATGGATTATTACACTTTCTAAGTTTATTAATTATCTCTTCTTGGGCTTCTTTAGTTATTCTAGTATTAGCTTTAATACTCATTTTACAACTTACTAATTTAGCTAAATTATCATTAAACTTAGCTAAACTAAATTCTTTACCTTTATTTGTTATATCTTCAAATATTTTAGATATTATCTCTTTTTCTCTACCTTTAGTAAACCAAGTAGGATGTGATAGAATACGATATGAATTACTACCAAACTCTTCTACTTTGATATTTAAACTATCTAAAATATCAATATTTTCTTTTACTTTTATAAATTCATTATTAGGTAGTTCAATTATGATAGGTATAAGAGGCGTTATGGTATTACCACTGGGATGGGCAAGTAAATAAGAATTTCTCTCATAATTAATTCTTTCTTCAGCAGCATGCTGGTCTATTAGATAGATTCCTTTTTCATTTTCACATACTATATATGTACCTAAGGCTAGTCCAATAGGATATAATTCAGGAAGTGTATCTTTAGGTCTTTCTTCAATATATTTTTCTTCCTCTTCAGTATCATATTCATTATTTTGTTCATAGTTAAAGTTAATTAAATTAGTTAATCTTTCTTTATCAGGATTTACTTCACTTGGTTCATTTATGATATTTCGATCTAAATTTAATGCTAGATTTTCATACTTTAATTGTGGTTCTTCTTTTACTTCTATCTTTGGTATTAATAATTTTGTTTTTATTGTATCCACAATTAATGTTGATATAAGTGTTTTTAAATCTTCAAAATTACTAAACTTAATATCTTGTTTAGAAGGATGAATATTTACATCAATTAATGATGGATCAGTATCTATTTTAATTACCACGATTGGATATCTAGTATCTTCTTTGAAGGATGAATAAGAATCATTTATTACTTTATTTAGTACTTGATTTCTTATTACTCTTCCATTTACTAGGACAGTCATATGATTTCTTGAGGCTCTATTTACTTCAGGTAAGGAAATGTAACCTGATACATCGTAGTCGTCATTAGAACCATTTATCGCAAGCATCTTTTTAGTTATTTCTAAACCATATATTGATTTTATTACTTTAAGTAAATTACCAGACCCATCGGTATTTAATAGTTCTTTTTCGTCATTAGTTAATCTAAACTTAATACTTGGATATGATAGAGCCATTTTATTTACATATTCAGTAACTCCCGCTAGTTCAGCATATGGACTGGATAGATGTTTTAATCTGGCAGGGGTATTATAGAACATATTGGTAACTGTTATTTGTGTTCCTTTTCTGGCATCACCATTTTTATTTTCAAGTATTTTTCCACCTTTGATGTGGACAATTGTTCCTACTTCGCCTTGTGATGTCTTTAGTAGAACTTCGGATACTGCAGCAATTGATGGTAAGGCCTCACCACGGAAACCTAGAGAGTTTATGTTAAATAGATCATCATCGGTATATAGTTTACTAGTGGCATGTCTTTGAAAGGCTAAAACAGCATCATCTTTATCCATACCTATACCATTATCAGTAACCACAATTTCTCTTAGGCCTGCTTCTTTTAGGTCTATTTTTATTTCAGTACTTTTGGCATCAACAGAATTTTCCACTAGTTCCTTAACTATTGATACTACTTTTTCTACTACTTCTCCTGCTGCTATTTTATTGGATAGTAGTTCACTCATTACTTTTATTCTACTCATACTACACCTCAATCATTTTATATGGTTTTACTTTATTATCTCCACTCGCTATGTAGATAGCTATTTCTTTTCCTTCTTTATCTAGTAATAGGGACATATTCTCTTTAAAAAAATTATCTAGTACCATTCCATTTTTTACTTTAGTAAGTAGTGGTTCCTCTATTACAGTAGTTTTTATATTGGGTAGACACTCTTTAATACTAAGTAATTTATAGTTATTCTCTTCAATATCTTTTAGAGTATAAGCATCTTTTAGAGTAAATATTCCCTGTCTTGTTCTTATTAGATTTTTCATAGTACCATAGGTATTTAAACTATAGGCTATATCTCTAATTAAACTTCTTATATATGTTCCTTTACTTACCTCGCACTTAATAGTAAACTCTACTGCACCCTTTATATGTTTTAAGTCACTTATTAATTCTAGAGAGTATACTTCTACTTCTTTACTTGGAGGAATTACTGGAGTACCACTGCGGGCATACTCATATAGTTTTCTTCCTCCTACTTTGACTGCTGAATAAAGAGGTACTTCTTGGTTATATTTACCTATGTAACTTTTTAGTACTTTTAGTAGTTCTTCTTTAGTTACATTAGGGATATTTCTTTTGATTTCTGTTCCAGTTATATCTAACATATCTGTTTCATAGCCTAGTATTACTTCGGCGATGTACTCTTTGGTATTACTAGTTAGGAGTTCAGATACTTTAAGAGCTCTACCTATGGGGAGTACTAATACACCTGTTGCTAGTGGGTCCAATGTTCCTGTATGACCTACTTTTTTGGTATTTAATTTTTTTGATACTATGTTTACTATATCTCTACTGGTATAGTCTTTAGGTTTATCTATGACAATTATTCCATTCATTTATACTCTTACCTACTTCTATTATTAACTTTTCTTTTAGTTCTTTATAAGGCATAGCAGTTGTTATACCAGCGGCATTTACGTGGCCTCCTCCTCCAAAGACAGAGGCTATCCTACTGACATCAATATGGCCACTACGAAGAGATACTCTAGTTTGATTAGGGTATTTTCTTAAGAATATTGATACTTCAACGGTATCTATTTCAAGAGGAATACCTACGAGAATACCACATTCGTCTTCATCAACATTATACTTTTCCATATCTTCGGAAGTTATGAAAGAAACTGCTAGGGCATTATTATTATATAGTTCTAGATTATCTAGAGCTTTCTTCTTGATATTAAACTGGTTTATGGTAATGGTTCTTAGTACTTTCTTATATATGTCTGAAAGATCTACTAGTGAAGATAGTTCGGCGGCCATAGTAAAAGTACTAGGAAGAACATTCTTATGAGCAAAACCGCCAGTATCTGTTAGTAATCCCACTGCTAGAGGAAGAGCCAAATCTTCATCAATACTAACATTCATTTCTTTTATTAAATTATATATTATCTCGCAGCAAGCAGGATAGTCCTCTACTAGGTTTACATCTCCATACATAGTATTTGTCATATGGTGGTCAATTACTAGTTTCTTTGACACAGTATCAAGTAAATATGCACTATTTACTCTGTCAATACTTCCAGTATCTAGTATAACTGCTGTATCATATTTCTTAGTACTTTCTTTCTTGATATCTTGATACTCTTTTAGAAAGTTAAATCTTTTAGGCAGAGTATCTAGGACGATATCTACTTCTTTACCTAATCTTTTTAATAGTATATACATGGCTATAGTACTACCTACAGCATCACCATCAGGATTATTATGACAAAGTAAAACAATATTATTGCTTACTTTAATTTCGCTAATAATATTGTTCATTACTCACCATCTTCCTTTATTTCTTCAATTATCTTTTCAATCTTATTTCCATATTCAATTGACTCATCATATACGAATGTTAATTCTGGCATCTTTCTTATTTCTACTCTACCAAATAATTTACCACGAATAAAGGAACTAGCATTATTTAATGCTTTAGTTACTTTTTCTCTATCTTTATCTATTAAATTAGTAAAATATACTTTAGCATATGATAAATCACTAGAAATATCTACTGCTGTTATGGTAACAAATTGTACATCAGTATCTTTTACTTCTTCACTTATTACTTTAGATATTTCTTCTGTTAGAATATGATTTAATCTATCTAATTTTATACTCATAATATCATTCCTATCTGTGTTTATTACTATTATTTATATTTTGGTATTCTTCTGGTACATTTCCTACGCTTACAAGAAAGGCTCCTCTTTGATATCCTTCTTGGAAAGTTTGGGTTGCTTTTATATCTGAAATCCCCTTAATTTGAGGTAATTCTTGATCTTCTAATGGTATACCATAAAAGTATTCATCAAAATAGGCTTTTCTTCCTGCAGTATTTATCATGGATACAAAGGTCTTTTCAGGCCCTGATAATCTACGAGCTTCTTTATTTCTTAATGATCTTTTAAAACGCTCTTCACTTGCTATACTATCAATATTTTTACTTATTTTTTCCATATTAATCTCCTATCTATGTTTTTTACTATTATTATTCATTAACATTGCACTCATATATCCTGTCATATAGTCATCATTCTTTTTTAATAAATTTAAATTATCTACTGGTATTCCTAAGATGCTATATTCATATTCTCCTAATGCTATAGATTCTTCTTTTGTTAATTTATCTAATTTTGCTAGTACTCTTTTTTCACCATTTATGTAGTAACCCGCAGCGTATGATTTTATTTCAGAATCATTATTTCCGGTGTTATTGTATACTTTACCATTTATCCTATCATCAGAGCCTATATTTCTATATAGAGCACTATTGCCATAGGCTTCTATTCTTTCTTTAGTTCTTGATGCTGCTGCATCATCACTTAATGTAGACATAACTTTTGACGATCTTATCGCTGCATTTTCTTTTGCTGTATATAGCCTTTTTGATCCTCTTCTTTCACTAGCAGTACGTTCATAATCTCCCATAATTTACCTCCTCATGCCTTTTGAAGTCATATTTTGATAGTCTATATCTTCTCTAAGATGTTTTCCTAGTTCATATCCCTCTCTATATGGAATACAATTTCTTATCACTTCATTTAAACTATCAAAAGCTATTTCTGAATTTTTACCATCATTAAAACCTATTACTCTTAATATCTCATTGTATTTGGTTTCTTCATCTAATTCTTCATAAGGCATTTCTTTTCTCTTTAGTCCGAATGTTTTGTTTATTTCTTGATATACTTTTGTTATGTTGTCTGTAAGTAATGGGATGCTTGTGCTACCTGTCTCTATTAGTATTCTAATATTGGTATTTCCTCTATCATAATAGCCATAATAAAAGCTTTTAATATCTCCAGAACTTATATTTTTTAATTTAGGATAAGGAACTCCAGATAATCTTGCTACTGTACCCTCCGGAGCTAATTTTCCTGTTCCATATTTAGCAAAGTTTGATTGTGCAATTCCTGCATGATGCTTATCCCACTCTGCTATTCTACTTTCAACTTCACTTATTCTTTTTCTTGTTGGAGTATTACATCTTGTTTGATTAAAGTTTTTTCTATAAAGTGTGTTGGGGTTTTCTTTCATTTTAACATTCACCTATCTTTTTATTTCCACTAGTTCATATGCTTCAATTATATCTTTTTCTTTAATATCATTAAAGTTTTCAATAGTTATTCCACACTCTAGTCCTTGTTTTACTTCTTTAGCTTGATCTTTTTCTCTTGCTAAACTACCTATAGTACTATCTATTACAACAACGCCATCTCTTATTACTCTGGCTTTGGCTCCTCTTTTTATTACTCCTGATGTTACATAAGAACCGGCAATAGTACCTACTTTAGAGAATTTAAATAGTTTTCTAACTTCGGCTTCTCCTAGTACTTTTTCTTCATATTCTGGCTCTAGTTTTCCTTTAAGGGCTGCTTCCATTTCTTCGACTACTTTGTAGATAATATCGTATAATCTAATATCAATTCCTTTATCTTTAGCTATTTCAGTTATCTTGTGATCTGGTCTAATATTAAAGCCTATGATGATAGCATTTGATGCTTCCGCTAATACAACATCACTTTCTGATATGGCACCAATACCACTTCTGATAACATTTATCTTCATACCTTCAACATCTAACTTTAATAGTGAATTTTTTACAGCTTCTTCACTACCCTTAACATCTGCTTTTAAGATAATGTTGATTTCTTTTTCGCCAGCTTCTTTTCTGCTAAATAAATCGTTTAAAGATATTGCTCCTTTAGGTTTATTTCTTTTTTCTTTTTCGATTTCTTTTCTTTGCTCTGCAACTTTTTTAGCTTTCTTTTCACTTTCAAAAGCCATAAATTTATCTCCTGCTGATGGGCTTTCAGATAGACCAGTTATTGATACAGGCATTGATGGAAGAGCCTCTACTAGTGACTCTCCTCTATCATTTGTTAGTGTTCTAACTTTACCAGCAGATGTTCCTATTACGATTGGATCTCCTAGTCTTAAGGTACCATTTTGAATTAATATATTTGTTATTACTCCAGAGTTTTTATCTATTTTTGATTCAATAACTGTTCCGATAGCATAACGATTTGGATTGGCTTTTAATTCAGCCATTTCACTAAGTAATAGTATTCTATCTAGTAAGTCATCTATTCCTTCGCCTGTTACTGCAGAGATATTTACAAACATAGTATCTCCACCCCAAGCTTCAGGCTGAATACCATTTGCAGACATTTCAGTTAATACTCTTTCCACATTAGCAGTTGGTTTATCTATTTTATTAACCGCTACGATAATTGGAACCCCTGCTGCTTTAGCATGGTCTATTGCTTCTTTTGTTTGAGGCATTACACCATCATCTGCCGCTACTATAATGATAACGATATCAGTAATAGATGCTCCTCTGGCACGCATTTCAGTAAAGGCTGCATGACCTGGAGTATCAATAAAGGTTATTTTTTTACCATTATATTCTATTTGATAAGCTCCTATTGCTTGTGTTATTCCACCAGCTTCTCCAGAAGCAACATTTGTCTTTCTAATAGTATCAAGTAGTGTAGTTTTACCGTGGTCAACATGACCCATTATTGTTACTACTGGTGGTCTTTCTTGTAAGTCTTCTTCTCTATCTACTATTTCTAACTCTTCAAAATTTATCTCATCTCTAGTACTTTCTTTCTTTAGTTCTTTGCTATAATCTCCTACTAGAATTTCGGCAGTATCAAAATCTAATGAAGCATTAATGTTCATCATCATACCTAATGACATTAATTTCTTTATTATTTCAGTAGCTGATACTCCTAGTGCTGAAGCTAGTTCTGATACAGTCATACCGTCTTTGTATAAAACAATATTTTCATCGTCTTCAGTAACATTTGACTGAAGTTTTTCTTTATGTTTATACATTTCTTTTCTTTTTTCACGATAGTCATTTTTAGATGAAGTTTCTACTTTATTTTGTTTTTTCTTTTTACTAGCATTCTTTTCTTCAATTATATCATCTAGTTCTTCTTCATAATCTTCTTCAAGGTCTCCATCCTCTTCTGACTCTTCTGGTACTTCATCTTCTACTTCTTCTTCGTTTTCAAGTGAAGCCAATTCATTATCTAACATAATGATATCATCATCAGATAACATATCGTCTTCATTACTTATAGATAACTCTAATTTTTTACATAGATTAAGTATTTCACTAACACTTTTATCTACATCTAATGCATATTCAGATACACTCATCATATGTATCACCTCCTAGTGATTTTTTATTATATTTTCTATTTCTTGATATACTTCTTCAGGAATATTTACTTCAAGGACACGAGATAATATATTTTTGCTTTTAGCGGTATTTAATACTTCTATATCCTTTTTAATATATGCTCCTCTTCCTCCTAATTTTCCTGTTTGATCTACGCTTACTTTTCCTTCTTTATCTCTAACGATACGAAGTAATTCTTGCTTAGGTAACTGCTCTCTTGTTACTATACATCTTCTAAGGGGAATCTTCTTCATATGATCACCTTATTCTTCTACTGAAGTCTCTTCAGTAGTTTCAGTATTTTCTTGTTCCTCTGGTTTAACTTCAATCTTATAATGAGTAAGACGAGAAGCTAATTTAACGTTTTGTCCTTTTTTACCAATAGCTAATGATAAGTTCTTATCATTTACTAGGGCTAAGGCTTCTTTCTTAGTTTCATCTTTAATTGATACTTTAACATCTTTTGCAGGACTTAAAGCATTTGCTATAAACTTAACAGGATCTTTATCATATAAGATCACATCTATTTTTTCACCACTAAGTTCTTTTAATACATTGGCTATTCTTCTTCCTTTTTCACCAATTACCGCTCCTATTGGATCAACATTTGTATATTCAGTATAAACTGCAATCTTGCTTCTACTTCCAGCATCTCTAGCTACTGAGTATAACATAATTGTACCATCAGATAATTCTGGTATTTCAATTTCTAATAATCTTTTAACAAAACCATAATGACTTCTTGATAACATTATAAATGGTCCTTTAGGTCCTATCTCTAATTTAGATACATAAACCTTTACTGAAGAACCCATCTCTAATTTTTCACCTGGTATTATTTGATCTTTTGGTAAGATACCACTACATCTTCCTAAATCAACAAAGTAATTATTTTGATCTTCACGAGATAATGTTCCAACCATTAGTTCTCCTTCTTTATCTTGGAACTCTTCGGAAATACTTTGCTTTTCTGCCTCTTTAATTCTTTGAACAACGATTTGCTTTGCTGTACCTGCGGCTACTCTACCAAAGTTTGTAGGTATTTGAAGTTCATTACCTATAATTACTTCGCCTAGTTCGATACCCTCTACTAATTTTTGAGCATCCTCTAATGATATTTCTGTTTCTTCATTAGTTACTTCTTCTACTACAGTTCTATTAGAATATAATCTAATATCTCCAGTTACTGGATCTACTTTAGCAGTTACATTAGGCATACCTGTTTCTTTTTTATAAGCTGCTGCCATTGCTTGTTCCATAGATTCAATAACTATATTTTTGTCTACTTTCTTTTCTTCCACAATAGACTCTAGAGCTTTCATAAACTCTTTCATTTGTTTACTATTCATTTCTATCTTCCCTTCTCTTTAGTGGATACATCTAAAATGTATGACTCCTTAATTAAATCTTTTTCATCTAGTAATGGATTAATAATATTTGTTACTTCTACACATTTATCAACATCTATTATTTCATCACTGTCGATTACTATTCTTAAGAATAGATTATTATCTTCTTTCTCTAGTTTAATGCTATCTATTCTTACATCTTTTTTTTCTACTTCTTTTTCAAGTAGGTTTCTTATTTCATCTTCAATATGCATATTTCCTCCATCAAATATATATAAAAGAGTGGATTTTTATGCCACTCTTTCTCAAGACACCTATATTATAACATAGTTTTATAAGTAAATACAAGTGTTTTTTTATTATTTTGTTTCTATCTTCTTTTTTAGTTTATTTATTCTACTAAAAAGTAAAGTACATATTTTGTTTATTCTTCTATCAGTCATTTTAGTAATAGATTGATATTTATGTAATAGTTCATCAAACTCTTCACATATTCCATCTTTATAAATCTTTAATATTATCAAGTATGTTATCAAAGTTACTAATATTATAAAAGAATCTTCCATCACCATTTATTATTACTTCTTCATCGCTGTAATCTATTATATTTAAAGATTCACCTGTATCAAATATTTGTGCAGTGCTAATCCAATTTAGTGTTTTAAAATCTCTAATAATGCCAAAATTATTAAGGTGTCTATCTTCATTTAACATTATGTAATCTAATATAAACATATCTTCTAAAGAACTTCTGGGATCTTTTATTTCATGTTTTTCAAGTAAACTAATATATGTTTCATATGCATCATCTTTATCACAATTATTATATAGTATTTGATATGCTGATATTAATTCAGTGTTCTCATTTATAAAGCTTTCGCATTTTGATACTACTTTATCTTTAATTACCTCTAATGTATAGGTAACATGATTAAATCCTAAACGACTACTAATCATTGAGGCTAATACTTCATTTTTATAACCACCCTTTAATAGATATCTTTTACCTGCTTCAATTATCCAAGTCTTTTTTAATCTGCCATCTGTCGTATTATTTGGTGAAATTAAACTTATTTTTGCACTAGTTTCTGTATTATTAGAAAATGTTGCATCTATAAACTCAGTATCTTTAAAATCATGTTCAAAGAAATTAATATCTTTATATTCTATTTTTGAATCATATGGTTTAATCCAATACTGATCAGATAATGATAAATCAAATGCTTTATCTAATAATTATGCTGGAGCAGAGATATTTAATTAGCTAGTAATAGAGCTAAATCATCTCTCCATAATGGAATACCTCTACATTTAAACCAATTAGATAGTATTACTTTTAAGTCTTTTTCTTTATTATAAACATTCTTTAATATTACTGGAGCAAAATCTATATTATAAATATCATAGATATCAGTAAATACTCCTAGTGAAGGCTGATAATTCGCTGATAAGACTTTAGTATTTTTATTCATAAGTATATACTTCATACTATCTTCACCTCTTGATAGTATTCTATCATACTATTTAATTTTTATCTATTACTTTAAATATTTTTTTAGTATTACACTTACATCTTTATCCATTAATGGTTTAATTATGTAATCCACATAACCATATTTAAGATACTTTTTTTCTAATGATTTATTATTCTTTGTTACCATTATTACTACTGGTATTCTTGTACCATTAACTCTTTGAATTATTTTTGTTGAACATTGTTTTAACATTTCTTCTCTAGGTATTACTTTATTTTCAGAAAACATATCATCTACCAGAACAAGATCGTAATTATTTTCAGTGATTAATTTATTTAATTTTTCTATATTATCACATAAACTTATTTCTAAATTGTATTTCTTTAATAATTCAATAATTTTTTGGTTTTCTTCAAAACTATCATTAAAAATAATTATCTTTTTTCCTGTGTACTTAATTTGATTATTAACATAGTTATCTTGAGAGCTAATATAATTATTTACATCATATTCACTTTTGATTTTTTGATCTATTGTTATTGTAATACTTATGATATTTTCTTTTTTAATGTTTATTTTTCCCTCTAATAATCTTAACATACTTAATATTACTCTATAATCAAAGTCATCTTTTTCTTCTTTTATATATATTTCTTTTTTATCTTTAATTAAATACTTTTCAAATGATAAGTCTATAAAATAACTGAACTTTAATCTGCATAAATTGCCAACAGATAAATTGGATACTTTAATATTCATCGTTTTGCTTTTAGTTCTTTCCAAAATATAGTCATTTATATATAATAATAATTGTTTTATTTTGTTTTTATCACCATATAATACTTTATTAATATCATCGCTAACATCAAAATTATATCTTACTTTATCATTGCTTATTTTTAGCATTTTTTCTAATTCATTTATCATTCCATAGGTATTATACATTTCTTCATTCAGCATATAATCACCGCTGTTAACTTTTCCTAATTCTATTAGACTAAATACTCTATCAGCAAAGCTTGTGGTGAATATTCTTAAATTTTTGACTTCTTTAATTAATTCTTCTTTAGTGGATGTTATTATTTTTTTATCATTAAAATTTACTATTTGATTTAATGGTTCGTCTAGTTCATTTTTTATATTATTCAAAGTGTTGATAGTTTCACTTTTAGATTTTTCAGCAACTCTCTTTGAGTATTCTAACTCTTCCATTAATTTAATATCAGGATTTTCTATAGTAAAATACATTAAAAATGTTATAAATGCTTCTGTTGACGACATTAATAATAGGGATGGATTTTTTGATTGTATTATCATTGTTATTACTCCTAGTAAAAGGAATATTGACATTGGCAAATATTTCTTATAAAACATCTTTCTTATGTTAGATAATAATTTATATACTATAATAATTATACATCCTAAAGAATAAAAATAAAGATAATTTATACTAGCACCATAGGTGTATACAGAATTGTTATTGTTATATAACTTTGTTGGTAATATAAATATTATAATTACACTTATTATGTAAAATAAAATTACTATTGGTGATACTTTGTTTTCTTTATTATTTCTTTTGGTACTTGCAATTGTATACAAAGTAAATAGTCCAATCCATGTTAATAAATATATCTGGTACAGTTTCATTTGAATAAATGATAAAACTTCATTTGTGTTGTTTAAAATAAAAACTCCTAATAATTCTATAACTAAGCCAAAAAAAGATGTTATTATTAATAATGAGTATATTTTATTTTCTAATGTTTTATAATATTTTTTACTAAAGAATACTATTAGTAATAGCAATATATAAATTATTGCTGATATTGAAAAGAATATTGTACTTTTCATATGTTCACCTCTATTGTAAATTATAGCACATAATAAAAAGTAAGTACACATTTTTAGCAATTATGTCTTACTTTTTACCAATTTTTATTTTTTTGCATTTATTTTTTTCATTATTATCTTGAACTACCGGTTCATTGTGATTCTTATCATAATTCTCTACTCTAGTAAAATCTATTTTACCTGCACCTGTTTTTGGTAGCTCATCTACAAAAATTATATCATATAGGCTTGAGTTTCCTATAATTTTTTTGTTACACCATTCTAATAGTTTTTGCCTATTTTCTGTTGTGTTTTCTTTTAATACTGCATATAAAATTGGTACATAACTCTCTCCCTTTACTAGACTTTCTCTTTTTACTACAACGCATTCTTTTACAAGGCCACTATCAGTAACAATTTTAGTTATATGATTTGGATATACTTTCCAACCATATCTATTAAATATTCTTTTAATTCTATCTGTTATCACAAGGTTTCTGTCTTCTCTTATATACCCAATATCGCCAGTATGTATCCAATATTTTCCATCATCATGAAGTCTAATTAATAAATCGTTTTCTTCTTTATGTTCTTCTCCTACATACCCTAAAATTTTTATTGGTAATTGATAACATATTTCACCAGTTGTAAAACTATTATTCATACCAGTGGATACTATTTTTAATTCACCATTTTTATCCTTTTGGTAATACACTCTACATAACTCGTCTGCAGTGTGTGTATTATCATTATATTCTTTATTTATATCAACCTTAAATATTCCAACTTGGTATTCAGGAAGTGGTCTACCTACTGTAAATAAATCACCAGTTGAATTATATGTTCCTACACCGCATATCTCAGTAAGTCCTACGCCTTCTCTAACAGTTACCTTTGAACCACTTTCTTTTAGTTTTTGATTCGTTTTTATTTCATCGTTGCATTCTAAATGCTCTCCACCCGCCACAGCACTCTTTATATATGATAGGTCTATTTTTTTATCATAAGCAATTAATTGTTTCCAATGTACAGGTCCTGCAAGTACATGATTTGGTCTATACTTTTTTAATTGTTTTACGAATAACTTTGGCTCTGGATTTGGTTCTAGGCATAATTTTAATTTTAATGATAAAGCTAAATGTATATCACAAATACCATATGCTAAATGTGGGGGTATAATATCTAGGAATGTCTCATTGTCATTAAAACTAACATCAAAAACACTGTATTTATTCATAATTTCATGCTGATAAACTACATTATTTAACATTTCATTACTTATTCCAACTTGCTTTGGAATACCTGTTGAGCCACCTGTTCCTATTTCAATTATTTTTTTATTTGAAATATCGGCAGTATCTTCCTCTATCTTTTTTGCCCTTTTTTTGCCTTTAGATATAAATTCACTATATGTAATACATTCTTTATTAGTACTTAGTTTTTGAATTTTACCTGTTAATTTCATTGCTAATGGAAGAGAATCAAATGGTGATGTTATTACTATTTTTTTATTATCAATTTTTCCAAGTATTTTAGTATAAAATCTATCATAACAAAATAATAATTTTGGATTCAACCTTGCAATAATACTATCATAGTTTTCATCATTGAATGGATTTAATATATTTAATGTTATTCCCATTTTTGCCGCTCCATACATTAAAAATATGAACTCTGGTGTGGCAAGGGTAAGAGCCATTATGCTATCTCCTTTTTTTATTCCATATTCACTTAATGATTGCATAACTATATTCATATTGTCTAAAAGTTCCTTAAATGTATATTTTCTTCCTAAATAATCTATTGCAATTCTATCTTTTGCATCATGGTTTTTACTAACTATATAATCATAGATATTTAAACTAATTTGGTTATTCTCCATATTTTCCCTCTTTGCCGATATTATACTATTTGGTAATATTTTTGTCAATTATGTTTTAGTTTTATGTAAAAATAGTTCTAGTTTTATGTAAAAAATAGTACCTATTTTTTATGGTACTACTTTCTTATTTATTATCTATTACTTTCTCTAGGAATATTTTATCTTTAAATGCTCCTCTTTTAATACTTTTAGTATTGGCTATATTTATTATTTCTTCTAGAGTGGTATGTTCTAATTCTCCTAGTGCTTTTATTACTTCAAGCATATCCGCCAATTCTTCTACTCTTTCACTACCACTTGCCTCTAGTACTTCTTGATATTCTTCATTTAATTTCTTTTCTAATTCTTTCTTATACTCTTCATCTGATAATATTCTAGTAATAGGTTCTTCACCTTTTTCCTTTATTATATTAGGAATATTATCTCTAACTAATTTATTATATATTCTTTCCATATTTTTCCTCCTTATATTTTTTCTTCCATACAATTTCTTAATAAAATTAGTAGCTTATTTTTATAATCTTCATTATTCTCATTCATCAAATAAAAATGACAATAACTATTAATTAAGCACCACCTTAATTTTTCTATATCAAACTTTTCTTTTTCAGAATAACCCTTTAGAAATGTTTGGATATCCTCCATGGTATCCATAAACTTTTGTCCTGGTCTTAGAGTGCAAGCCCATGCTATATCTTGCTCTCGTAGTCCTATGCCACTATACTCCCAATCTATTACACCATTAATATCATTATTTAACCATAAAACATTTGCGTAGTGAAAATCCCCATGAATAAATGTCGTTAATTCTTTTTTAAAGTCATTATCTTCAAGAAACTTTATATATTCTTTTATATTGTTTTCTTTTGATAATGTTGTATACATTGTTTTATTCGGGTAACTATTTATTGCTCTCTGTTTAGCTATCTTCTGATTACTAATTGGAATTCTATGAATTATTGCTAATTCTTGACCATATTTATATAATAATTCCTTTCTTAAATTATCATTCTTGATTAGTATATCTGATAGTCTTTCTCCTTCTATCTTTGATAATACTATATATTGTTTATTATTATAAATGCCACTTTCATATATGTTTGGTATTTTTGAATAATAACTATTATTTTTTAGATAATTTAAGTTTTTTATTTCAGTAGCAAAATCACACACTTTGCTTCTTTCGATTTTTATAAAAACATTTCTTGCATCTTTGCCAATTTTGCATAAGCATTCAACCACATCATTTCCTGCTGGTGGATAACTTATAATTTCTTTAATTTCTATGTTTTTATATTTTATATCAAATGGATTTGTAATTAAATCACGATATTTTTCATAAATTTTACTCATATTTTTTTTTGCCTCTTAATATTTTACATTATTCATAGTTACCCGTTTTTCAAAATCGTTGTATGATATTTTATAGTTCTTTCCTTCAGCATTATAAAAACCAATGTGTGTTAATGCATTTTTTGATTTTTCATTTCTTGGATTTATTGTTAAATAGACATTTTTACTTTTTTCCTTATTGCAATTGTCTAACACTACTTTTATCATTTTCTTAAGATTATTGTTTGTTGATTGATATTCTTTTTTGATTTGAACTTACGATAAACATAACCCTTTTTTATCATACATAAATGATATAAATCCAATAATACTTTTATTCTCATAAAATACCGCGATAAAGTACTCTTTTGTAGTCAAAATCATATTAGTCCAATTATTATATGCAGTTATTGTGTTAACTTTTTTCAGTTCATCTTTACTAAGCTTTTCTCCAGTGGCATAATTTTCAATAATAATTTTATAAATTTCTTTATATGTTTCAGGTGGTATTTTGTTTTCTTCTATACTATTACTAAATATTTTATAATTCATTATTAAACTCCTAAGTTAATATATTTACACTTACCTACATTCAAATATTTCACTTTCATTTTAATTATATTTTTATTTCATTACATTGTCAATGATTTATATATATAAATTATTAAATTAATAGACCTTAGGCTATTAATTTCTTTTTGAAGACTACAGGCTTCAAAAATAGTGAGAGACTACAGGCTCGAACTAACCATAAAATTACTATTTGCATTTTTTATAATTATGTAGTATAATTTTATGCAGTGGTTATTCTTTAAAATTTTTTATTTTATTTAGTTTTATTTTATTTAACGAAGAAAAAATTATGAAAGGAGAATTTAATGAATACAAAAATTATTCCTCTTGGAGGACTTGGGGAAGTTGGTAAGAATATGTATGTAGTTATGCATAATTCTGAGATTATTATCGTAGATTCTGGTGTAATGTTTCCCGATGATGAACTTCTTGGAATTGACTATGTTATTCCCGACTATACCTTTTTAAAAGAAAATGAAAATAAAATTAAAGCTTTAGTTATTACTCACGGACATGAAGATCATATTGGTGCGTTACCATATGTTTTAAAAGAAATCAGTGCACCATTGTATGCAACAAAACTTACAATGGGAATTATAGAAGGAAAGCTTGAAGAACATCAGATTAAAGATATAGTTAAAAGAAAAGTAGTTAAATATGGTCAGAACATAAACGCAGGTAAATTCAGAGTTGAATTTATTAAGACAAACCATAGTATAGCTGATGCGGCAGCATTTGCCATTCATACACCTGTTGGTGTTATTGTTCATACAGGTGACTTTAAGGTAGATTATACACCTGTATTTGGTGATGCAATTGATTTAGCAAGATTTAGTGAATTAGGAAAAAAAGGCGTATTGGCAGTTATGTGTGACAGTACAAACGTATTAAGACCTGGATTTACACCTTCAGAAAGTACGGTTGGTGCAACATTTGACCACATTTTTTCAGAACATCCTAAGACAAGAATTATTATTGCTACATTTGCATCAAATGTAGACAGAGTTCAGCAGATTATCAATTCAGCTGACAAATACAACAGAAAAGTTGTAGTAGAAGGAAGAAGTATGGTTAATATTATTTCAGTTGCAAAAGAATTGGAATATTTAAAGATACCTGATAATACATTGATTAATATTGAAGAAATGAAAAATTATACTGATGACCAGTTGGTACTTATTACAACAGGAAGTCAGGGAGAATCAATGGCAGCCCTTTCAAGAATGGCAGCATCACTTCATAGAAAAGTAAGTATTAAACCGGGAGATACTATTGTGTTTAGTTCAACACCTATCCCTGGAAATGAAAAAGCCGTAAGTAAAGTAATTAATGAATTATATATGAAGGAAGCAGAGGTTATTTTCCAGGATACACATGTTTCAGGGCATGCGTGTCAGGAAGAAATTAAATTAATATATTCTCTGTTAAAACCTAAATATGCAATACCTGTACATGGTGAATACAGACATTTAATGGTTCATGGACAGTTAGTTCAGAAATTAGGAATTCCTAAAGAAAATGTATTTATTATGAAATCAG
>ERZ773242.375-NODE-375-length-55078-cov-13.174854_pt1 | contig 55078 bp, 58 predicted proteins | sample MGYA00511077_ERZ773242 | MGnify/ENA primary metagenome ERZ773242 (study PRJEB29015, sample SAMEA2737754) | human gut metagenome | biome: human gut; feature: human-associated habitat; material: faeces | place: China | collected 2012 ... | reverse complement strand
CGGGCGTAAGAGATTTGAAGGGAGCTGTCCTTAGTACGAGAGGACCGGGATGGACGTACCTCTGGTGCACCAGTTGTCCTGCCAAGGGCATAGCTGGGTAGCTATGTACGGACGAGATAAACGCTGAAAGCATCTAAGCGTGAAACTCCCCCTAAGATGAGATCTCTCATCCTTCAAGGAGTAAGGACCCAGAAAGACGATCTGGTTGATAGGCCGAAGGTGGAAGCGCAGTAATGTGTGCAGCTGATCGGTACTAATAGTCCGAGGGCTTGACCTACGAATGAAGCAGGCAAGGCCTTGAGAGGAGCTTTGAAGTTACATTGTTCGGTTTTGAAGGTTCGATTTGAAGACATGCACCTTTCGCTCAGCTGGTACTAACGCCGGCAGGCGTTGTATCGCGGGCAACCGCGGAGCGGCACTTAGCCTGCGATTGAGCACGTAGTGCGAGCAGGAGGAGCAGACAGAAAGATAAGCGCAATGAGCGAAAGAACATGCACCTTTAGCTCAGCTGGTAGAGCACCTGACTCTTAATCAGGGTGTCCAGGGTTCGAGTCCCTGAAGGTGTACCATCCCACTGGATGGGAGCACCATCCAGTGGGGACCCCACGACGCAAGGCATGGCCCGTTGGTCAAGTGGTTAAGACAGCGGCCTCTCACGCCGTTAACATCGGTTCGAATCCGGTACGGGTCACCATCCCAAAAAAGCAATGCTTTTTCGGGAACCCTTGAGGACAAAAAATCCTCGGGCGAAATGAATTCGCCCTGCGGCAAGGTTTTGCTGTGCAAAACGCTTGAACGTGCCACTCGGCACGACTTGACAATCGGATAAAGGTTTGTTACTGTAGAGATGCAGTTGCAATACAGCAGTTGGTGCTGATTAGGGCGAGGGTCCACCCGTTCCCATCCCGAACACGGAAGTTAAGCTCGCTTCTGCCGACAATACTTGGCTGGAGACGGCCCGGAAAGATAGGTAGCGCCAACATGGAGAGAAGCCACTCAAGAGAGTGGCTTCTTTTTTTGCTTTGATGGAAGAACGGCTATCGTATAGTGCAGGCTATTCTTTTTGATTGGATAAGGTAAAGTGGTTCACATATCTCATTACGATCCGGTGAATTGAATTCAGCAGGGGAGTTGGAAGTACACTACAAACAGATCGGATATCCGAATCAAGAATTTCTGAGTTTATTCAACAGGATATTCTATGAAAATTCTCGTATTTTATGTTGACAAACAGTACTTCAATATGGTAATATAATTCTTGCGTTTGAGAGTTAGACGTGAACTCATTATCCGGAGAGATGGCCGAGCGGTTGAAGGCACCGGTCTTGAAAACCGGCGATGTGAAAGCATCCGTGGGTTCGAATCCCACTCTCTCCGCCAACTGAATTTTTCCATCGACCTGCGGAAGTACCCAAGAGGCCGAAGGGGCTCCCCTGCTAAGGGAGTAGGGCGTGTAAAAAGCGCCGCGGAGGTTCAAATCCTCTCTTCCGCGCCATAAGGTGGCAACAATTTGGATATTTTAAGCGCAACGCTTAGAATACCAAAGGGTTGCCACCTTTTTTTCTTTCAAATTCCGCACTCAGAAAAAAGATATTTTCACGTTATTTTGGTAACTGGGGAGATTCGAACTCCCCCTTTCACAGATTCAAAGGTAAAATCCTGAGAAGCGCCCTTTTTGCGGGCGCAGAATAGAGCGATTTTTCCTCAAAATTTCATACGATCTTTCAGGCGTCTGTTTGTTGGTTTCGTCGAAGCCATCAAATAGGCGCCCTTTTTCATTTCACAACTTAATCCGTCAACCGGCCGGAGCATTTTTAGGATGCTCCGGCCTATTTTTTGCTTACGAGGAGGACTTCACAATGAACGATCAGAACAAAACCGCGCAGCTTCGTTTCCTTGAAGAAACCGCCATTCAGCTGCGGCAAAACGGTTTCACGGTAGAGCCCATCGAGGATCACCACCTGCCCGTCTGCTGGGAAAAAGGGCGTCTCTGCCGCATCTCCGGCAAGGGCAGCGTGCTGTACCGGCAGGAGTGTGTGGACAGCGTCCGGGCGCAGGATGCGCTGCAAACCGTGATTGACACCGTCAAAATGACTTCAGAATACATGGCGATTCTGGAAAACGCGCCGCGGCTCAAAGCCAGCGGATTGCACGGTGACTACCGCGTCCTCGCAGACTTCGGCAGTGCGGTGCTGGCGGGCCACCCCACCGAGTGCGGTGTCCAGTTTGTGACCTGGGAGTGGGACTTCGACCGAGAGGGCGTCCATCACGGACATTATTTTCAGGACGACTACGAAGCCGCCAAGCGGGACTTCACCGTCCGCGGAAATCTTGTTCCAAAAGACGCCATTTTTGAGCCGGAGCAGCTTGCGGAGATCTACCGCGCGCTAAGGTTCGTCCGTGAACAGGATGAGACGCTTTCCTTCGGGCGGGATCAGGAACTGGCAGAACTCATGGAACAGGTTGGTGGACTGCTGCCCGCGGATGCTCCGCGGCAGCGGGACGCGCCGGAACAGAGCGGCATGACAATGAAATAAGTATCCACACAGGCCGAGCATTTTTGCTCGGCTTTTTTATTTTAACAGGAGGAAAAGATGATGGAAATTTACGGCACGATTCAATTCAGACTCATTCTCCCGCATATCCCCGGCTTCCAGCAGGAGCCGCTGCCGGAGCCTATTTGCAGCCATTCCCCGGATTGCAAGGACTGCCCCTATCCCCGCCACGGCTTTCTCTGCTGGGGTGCGGACGGGACCTGCCTGCGGACCAGAATGAACAAAATTAACGGATTGGAGGAAAACACAAATGATGATTCAAGCGGTTCTCGGTAATCCCAGCCACCCGGAATACGGCGTGGCAACTATCCCGTTCCCCATTCCGAATGACCAATACACATACTGCATGGACTTGTTGGAGGCATTGGAGATCGGCGACGCGGTCAAGGCGGACTGCAAGGTGGAGAAGATTGACAGTTTCTACACTGTCCTGAAACGAGCGGAAATGCTCACGGTCAATGTGGAGGAGCTGAACTATCTCGCCAAGCGGCTGGAAAGCTTCGACACCGGCGAGGCCGCGCAGTTTCAGGCGATGGCTCACAAGTTGGAGCTTTTCGAGCTGAAGGATCTCATCAACCTGACCTTCTGCTGCCAGCAGGCCACGGTCATCACCAACTTTTCCGACCTCGCCGCCATCGGCCGCGACCATTACATGAACTTGCACGGCGGCAGCGCAAGCGTGGATGAACTGAACGCGCTGGACGGCGAGGGAACCGCACGGCAGCTCATTGAAAGCGGCAGCGGCACGATCACGCCCTACGGCGTGGTTTACGACAACGGCATGAAGTTAGAGCAAATCTACGATGGCCGGTTCTTCCCCTGCTATTACTACAAGCCGAATGTCATCACCGTTGCGGTGACCTCTAAAGCCGAACCGGAGGATACGGAGCATATCACATGGCTGTTCCTCCCCATGATCCAGGAGGAGATCGACCGCGTCCTCCTTCGTGGGGGCATCACAGATCCCGCCGATGTCCGCCTGCGGCTGGAGGACAGCCAGCTCCCCAACGAGGTGGATGTCCTGTTGGATATGGAGTGCGAAACCCTCTCCGACCTCAACGAACTGGCAGGGGCAACGGATGGGTTATCAAAAGCGGATATGAAAAAGCTGGGCGCCGTGGTCACGCTGGCAGAGCCAAAGTCCGCGGCACAGATCAAAAAACTTGCGGAAACCCTCGACCTCTTTGACCTCGCCCCCGGCGCACATACGCCGGAGGACTACGGCAAATACATGATTCGCCAGTCCGGCCGCTTCGACTACGACGAAAACCTCGATGCTTTTTATGACTATGAAAAGTACGGCACGGAGCGCATGAACGCGGAGGACGGGATGTTCACCGACCGGGGCTATGTTGCCTACAAGGGCTATTACAGCATGGAGGAAGTGATGAACGGAAGCCAGAGCAGCCACATGGAGATGGGAGGGCTTTCACGATGATCATTCAGGCAGAACTGAAGTGTAAGCAGACCGGGTGCGAGGCAGACCCCTGTGCCGTGGATAAGGTCATCGAGCTGCCAAGCCCGCGGTTCCGGCAGTTCAGCCGCGCACTGCTGGCTGACTATGATTTCATCGCAGAAAACAAAAATGCCATCCGACACGATGAGGATGCCAGGCACTGCCTGCTCATCCTCGACGCGGAGGGAACGGACGGTTTCCTTGTTGACCCACAGGGGCACAACTACGCCCGGTACAGTGCCTTTGTCCCCAACGCCCGCAGTTTGCTGACGCCGGATATGGGGATCGACCGCAGCTATCTTTCGCCGGCAGAGCCTTGGCGCAATGAAAATCGGGATGAAATCCTCCGCATGACGCTGCGCGTCGATGGAAAGTCGGACTACACCCTCATCCTCCCCGCTGATGAGGAATACCTGGACGCTGTGAAAAATTACCTCGATATTGATGTTTTCGCGGACGCCCTGCTCTGTGATATTCGCTTCAAGGTGCCTTACATCGGCGAGCAGATCCGTGATATGGATTGCCCCGCCGTGGAGGATTACAACGATTTTGCCGAAGCCTTGGAGGACATCTGGCAGAAGGACGGGATGCTTCTGACCTACGCCGCCGTGCTGGAGGCTGAGAAGCCGGAGGCCCTGCACTGTGCCTGTGAACTCCTGCGAAATCTGGATAACTACCAGCGCATCACGGAGGATGCCTACGGTTACGGTCAGCAGCGATTGCAGGAAACGCTGGGGCTGGATGATGAGGCCATCTATGAGCTGGACGGCTACATGGATTTTGAGAAATACGGTCAGGACTGCATGGAAAACGACTGCGTGACAAAAACAGAGTTCGGCCTTCTGCGGCGCTTGGACCCACCCTTTTCGGAGCAGCGGCAGGGACAGAGGATGATGTAAGCAAAAGCGGCTCGATCCATTTGGAACGAGCCGCTTGCTAAGCAGGCAAACTGGAATTTCACGTTGCAATTCAATCAGGATACGGCTTTTAGGATATAGGATACTCATGCCATTCCACATTGTTTTTTAGGTCTTGATTTTCCTTTTCGGCATTGTATTCTTCTTGTGTGGCTTTTTTGCCGCTTATCATGAAATTATCCATCGTGTATGCCTGCCCTGTGGCAGATAAGACATCAGTTATAACAAGGCCGTCTTGAGTGAAGCCGATAGTAGCAACGCCCTCCTTTGAACCCAAATCATCGGAATAGATAAAGGTGCCATCCGTTTTGAGGTTTTCAAATGTACGATAGTTTGTCCGATAGCCATACACATGGTCATCACTACTATGAAGAACTAAATATCCTCCGGTATCGCCAGTTACACCACAAACAAAAACGACCGCTTCTTCACTACCGTCACCATCCAAATCAATCATCGCATAGTTTTGAATAGCCATATAGGCATCATCCGGATTAAATAAAGATGGAATATCGGCTATATTAACAGAAGCAAAATCAGAGCCATCATTAGTAGCATAATAGAACAGCTGTTTGCCCTTCAAAACATCTTGCATATTAGCTGGTGTCGGATTACTTGAACAACTAACCAATGCTAAAACACCAACCAATGCCAAAACTAATGTTATCAACTTTTTCATAACAACACCTCTGCCAAATCTCGATTGCTTTACCTCATCATAGCATATCCCTCAGGAATGTGTAAAGCCAAATTCTACACCGAAAGGAGATCTTAACCTTGAAAGATGCAACGCAATTTCATATCCGACCTGCCCGCCCGGAGGAGGCGGGCTTATTTTATACCCCGCACCCCGAAGAAGATAAGCGGCTGGGTACCGTTGGCCATGTCCGCATGGACTTCGGGCGCAGCGGCAACGAGTTTTGGCATACCTGGTGGCCGAGGGACTCGGAGAAACTGAACAGCCCCGCATTCAAGTTGGAACTGCAGGAGGTCGTGGACACGCTGCGGGAGAGTGTGCTGAAAAACCGCTTCGCGATGGAGCGCTTTTGCTATGAGCACGGCGGAAAAATCGACGGCGGCTATGTACAGAATTACGGCTACATCGTGGAAACGGAACATTATCGCTACTGCCTGCGGTGCAACCCGTCCCCTGGAGATTACAATGGTTACCTCACCGCTTACGATTTAGCTGTCCAACGGCAGAACATGGCACGGAACAAGCCTCTGGTGGGCCGCGTCACCTATGCCAATGGCGACACGCAGGAGTTTACCGACGCCGAAGCCTTTCTCAAGTGTGTGCGGGAGGAATTGCCGTATCGCCCCACCACAGGCTTCCGTTACGAGGTGCTGACCGACGATTCCAACCTCCGCAAGCAGGTAGATGACATGATCTTTGACTTCTATGGCGAGGAAAATCCCCGTCAGTTGGAGGAATACCAAAAAACGCCCGAACAGGGCATGACAATGGGAGGAATAAGATGATGGACAGAAAAATGGTGAACTTTATCAAAGAACAGTATCCCCCCGGCACCCGCATCCGGCTCAATTCGATGGAAGACCCCTACGCGCCCATTCTCCCCGGCACGGAGGGTGAAGTAGACTTCGTGGACGATGCGGGACAGCTCCACATGAAGTGGGATAACGGCAGGTCACTGGCACTTATTCCCGGCGAGGACAGCTTCACGGCGCTGCCGCCCAAGCTGACCAGCCTCAAGTTGTATATGCCCCTAACCGCTGATCTCTATGAGCGGAACGAGAACGGCAATCTCGACGACAGCAGCACATTGCTGGAGGGCCGTGAGCTGCGCGGCTATCAGGATCAGATCACGGCGGCGCTGGTGAAGAACCGGATTCCAGAGGAAACCGAACGTGGCATCATGCATTGGTATGATGAAGCCGACAGCGTTGACCGCAAGGTACGCTCTGCCGTCTTCACCGTGGAGAAGCGTGACCGGCAGCTCTGGGGCGTGGCGGAATGCCGTGTCGCCGGGGAATTGTCGGACACAGAGCTGGAAACCTTAAAGGAGTACCTCACCGGACAGGCTTCGGACGGCTGGGGCGAGGGCTTTGAGCAGCGGGAGATTTCCGTGGATGCCGGCGGTGAATTGTATGTCCACTTTTGGAACTCGGACGAGTGGAGCATCCAGACGGAGCAGGAGCTTTTCTCCCCCAAGCTGGCGGAGGGACTGCCTAAGATGTGCTTCTCCACCCTCCCCGGCACCGGTGAGCTCATCTGTATCAAGCGCGGCGAGAGCGGCTACTATCCCAGCGACTGGTCCACGAACGATCCAGCGCATAACCGTGAGATAGCGGACTATAACAACGAGCGGCTTGGCGTGACGCAGGAGCAGCGGCTGGCAATGGAGTGCGGCAGTATGCACGGCTGGGGCGTCCCTGGTGCTGACCCCAGCTACTATGAGCAGAAGATGGGAGGAATGAAGTTTGGCTAAGAAAGTGTTTGCCATGTATCTGGCAAAGGAGGGCAATCCTAACAGCGATGCATACGCAAAGCTGGACTTGCCCGCCTCACCGTGGGAACTGTGGGACGCGCTGGACAAGGTGCGCCTTCAGAAAGAAGACATCCTGTACATGGAGATTGAAGACTACTTTGCCTTTGCGTATCTTACTCTCCATTTAGATGGGTTAGAGACTACGAGGAGTACGATCTGCTCATCGGCATGGAGGGCGCGAACCTCAAAAACGTGCAGCGTATCTGCGGCGGTGATCCGGCGGGGAAGATGCACCGGCTGCTCGACTACACCGACCGCCCGGGCGACGTCGCCGACCCGTGGTATACAGGCGATTTTGAAGCGACGTGGCGGGATGTCTCAGAGGGCTGCAAGTGCCTTTTGGCAGAGATCGAAAAAAGCGGGATTTGATGGCATTTCAAGACGGAAGGCAGACGATGAGCGAGATCAAGATTCATATTTTCCCCATCGGCAAGGTGTGCGTCGCGCCGGAGCTGCCGTTCGGCGGCGAGCATTACAGCGCGCTCAAGGCGTCTGGCGTGCTGGATAGAAAGTCGAAACGGCTCTGGCTGCCGGTTTCGGCCTATCTCATCGAGTGCGCGCACGGGAACGTTCTGTTCGACTGTGGCAGGCACCGCGATATGAGCCCGCACGGCGTCTTTGAGCGCAGGGCGCAGATCCGCTCGCTCGGCTCGCTGCCGCTGTATTTTACGAATCAGGTTGTTGTCGAAAGCAGTGCGGCCATCGACGAGCAGCTCGCGGCGCGGGGCGTCGCGCCTGTCGATTGGGACGCGGTGCTGCTCTCGCATCTTGACTGCGACCACGCGAACGGCCTCAAGCTGGTCGCGGACGCGAAGAAAATTCTCGTTTTGAAGGACGAACTGCGCTTCGCGGAGAACGGCTCACCCGTCAACCGCATCCGCTACAATGCGGACTGGTGGCGCGGCACGAAGATGCAGACCTTCGACTGGAATGGCCTTATGGGCTCCGCAGGCCGGTCTTACGACGTGTTCGGTGACGGGATGCTCGTGATGGTCAACATTCCGGGCCATTCCAAGGGCCTGTGCGCGCTCAGGATCACGGGGGAGGACGGGAGGTTGCGCCGACGGCGGCTACGCGAAAAAATCGTGGGAGCAGATGCTGCTCTCCGGCATCGCCGACGACCGCGCGGCGCAGAAAAAGTCGCTCGCGTGGATCAGGGCACAGAGTCGGGAGCGGAACTGCATTGCGTGCATCGCCAACCACGATTTCGATGTCAAACCGGGCGCGATTACATTATAAAAGAGTGAACAGGCAGCGCCAGCGGCGCTGCCTGTTACTCATTTCAGGGCTTAATAATTTCTACCGTGGATGTTCGGAATTTGTTAAGAATTTTCACAGTGGAATCACAAGGTTTGCATGATATAACTTTTCCCACAGGCGGGAAAGAAACCAAAATGGGCCGGAGCTTCCGGCAATGGAGGAACATATTATGCAGACTGTCATCACGATCAACGCCGTCATCATGGCGCTATTTTTCGTATGCTATTCCTATCAATTCTTCTATGTGGCGGTGGCGCTGCTGAAGCGGAAAAAATTCACCTGCCGCAATGAAAACCACCGCATTGCCGTCCTCATCGCCGCGCGCAACGAGGAAAACGTCATCGGCCAGCTGCTCGACAGCATCCACGCGCAGAAGAACTATCCGATGGACCACGTGGACATCTACGTCGGCGCGGATAACTGCACGGATGACACGGCCCGCGTGGCGCGCGAGCGCGGCGCGATCGTCTTTGAGCGCCACGATACGGTGCATGTCGGCAAGGGCTATGTGCTCAATGAAATGCTCAAGCGCATCAAGCGCCCGGGCCGCAAGCACTACGATGCCTATCTCGTGCTGGACGCCGACAATATCCTCGACCCGAACTTCATCTCCGAGATCGAGAAGGTCTACTCCAGCGGCTATGAGATCGTGACGTGCTACCGCAACTCCAAAAACTACGGCGACAACTGGATCTCCGCGGGCTATGCGCTGTGGTTCCTGCGCGAGGCGCAGTATCTCAATAACGCGCGCATGCGCCTTGGAAGCAGCTGCGCCGTGTCCGGCACAGGCTTTCTGTTTTCCGACGGTGTGCTGGAAGCGTGCGGCGGCTGGAACTTCTTCCTGCTGACCGAGGACATCGAGTTTACCATTGACAACGTCGTGCGCGGGGAAAAGGTCGGCTACGCGGCGGGCGCGGTGCTCTATGACGAGCAGCCCACGAGCTTTGCCCAGTCCTGGCGCCAGCGCATGCGCTGGTCGAAGGGCTACCTGCAGGTGTTCCGCAAGTACGCCTCCGAGCTCTTCTCCGGCATTGCGCGCGGCAGCTTTTCCTGCTATGACATGACGATGAACATCATGCCCGCGGCGGTGCTCACGGGTGTGAGCGTGGTCGTGAACATCGGCGCGGCGATCGCGAACGCGACGTCAGGCGGTTCGATGGCGGTGCTGGCGGTCTCCGTGCTGCAAACGCTGATGAGCCTGTACTTAACGCTCTTTGTGCTCGGCGCGATCACGACCGTGACGGAGTGGAAGAATATCCGCTGCGCGGCGTGGAAAAAGGTGCTCTACGCCTTCACGTTCCCGCTCTTCATGCTCACCTACGTGCCGATCTGCATTGTGTCGCTCTTTACGAAGGTCGAGTGGAAGCCGATCTGCCACACCAGAGTGATGACGCTTGAGCAGATCGAAGAGCCCGGCCTGCGCGCATCGTAAAAAGCGATTTTCCATAAAAGGGGAGAGGGTGAAAACCCTCTCCTCTTTTTTTATTATTACCGTTTGTCGCCGGGCTTAAAAATGAGCGCCATCAGCACAGCAAAGACGACCGCTGCGGCGATGCCGCCCGCCGTGGCGCTGAGGCCGCCGGTCATCACGCCGAGCCACCCCTGCTCTTGAACGGCTTTTTCCACGCCCTTGGCGAGCGAGTAGCCAAAGCCGAGCAGCGGCACGGTTGCGCCCGCGCCGCCCCATTTGACGATGGGCTCGTAGACGCCGATGGCCGTCAGTAAAACGCCGCAGACGACATAGCCCGTCAGGATACGCGCGGGCGTGAGGGGCGTTTTGTCGATGAGAATCTGTCCGATGGCGCAGAGGATGCCGCCGCAGAGAAAGGCGTTCAGATAATCCACCGCTTATCCCTCCTTGTGATTCGAGAATACGACCGCGTGGCAGATGCCGGGGATGCTCTCGCCCTGAAATGTCGTCGTGGGGGAGAGCAGCGCGCCCGTCGGCGCGAAGATGATGCGGTTCCATTTGCCCTCGCGCATCCCGCGCAGCAGATACCCGCACAAAACGCTTGCCGAGCAGCCGCAACCGCTGCCGCCGCAGTGCATGTCCTGCGATTCGATGTCGTAGAGCAGAAGCCCGCAGTCGGTGTAGCGCTCACCGAGAGGGAGCCCATCGCGCGCGAAAAAGTCCGAGACGATCTGATGCCCGAGCCTGCCGAGGTCGCCCGTCACGATGAGGTCATAGTCTTCGGGTTTTGTCCTCGTGTCGCGAAAGAGCGCGCACAGCGTGTCATAGGCGGCGGGGGCCATCGCCGCGCCCATGTTGTTTGCGTCGGCGACGCCCTTGTCGACGATTTTCCCGGTTGTCACGTGTGTGATATAGGGCCCCTCGCCCTCGCACGCGAGGAGGCAGCAACCGCTGCCTGTGGCCGTCCACTGCGCGGTCGGCGTGCGCTGCGAGCCGTAGGGCACCGGCATGCGGTACTGCCGCTCGGCGGTGCAGAAGTGCGAGGAGGTCAGCGCCGCGGCGCAAGAGGCATACCCGCCGTCGAGCATCAATGCGGCGAGCGACAGGCTCTCGCCCATCGTGGAGCACGCACCGTAGAGTCCATAGAATGGGATGCGGATCTCTCGCAGAGCGAACGACGAGCCGACGCACTGGTTCAAAAGATCACCCGCGAAGATGAGGTCAAGGTCACTCACCTTGAGCCCCACCTTTTCCAGCGCGCGGGAGAGCGCGTGGCGCTGCATGGTACTCTCACCCTTTTCCCAGGTCTTCTCGCCGAAGAAGTGATCCTCGCTCAATTCGTCAAAGTATTCGCGCAGCGGGCCTTCACCCTCGAACCGCCCGCCGACGGCGGCGAACGAGAGGACGGAGGGACATGTGCGCAGGCGGCGCGTCTGCGCGCCGACGGTTTTTTGCTCCATCACGCTCTTCCTTTCCGATGGATTTAGGGGAATCCCTCAAAAGTGGCATTAGTTTCTGCCGTTTTTCCAAGAATATGAGTACTTGACGCATATTGCGCAAGATGTTATGATGAAAATACATTGATATAGGAGGATTTTTCCGTGAAGCATGTGATTTCTACGACCACTGCCCCCGGCGCCGTCGGCCCCTACTCCCAGGCGATCGAAGCAAACGGTTTTGTATTTGTCTCCGGCCAGCTTCCGCTGGACCCGGCGACCGGCGCATTTGTTCCCGGCGGCACGTCCGAGCAGGCGGAGCAGAGCATCAAGAATCTGCTCGCAGTGCTCGAGGCGGCTGGCTGCAAGGCTGAGGACGTTGTCAAGACGACCGTGTTTATGATCGATATCGGCGATTTCGGCGTTGTCAACGAGGTGTACGGCAAGTATTTCTCCGGCGAGTGCCCCGCGCGCTGTGCGATGCAGGCGGCCGCCCTGCCCAAGGGCGCGCTGGTCGAGATCGAGGCCATCGCGGTCAAGCCGTAAAGCGCGAAAACCAAAAAGAAAAGGGAGAAACAGCGTGTTTCTCCCTTTCTTTTTGTGCACGGACGCGGTATAATATTCAAATTACCATATGATATTTTACTTTCCGGGAGGAAATGGAATGAAAGAAGAAATGCGTACCATCGGCTATCTCTGCCCCGCGTGCCACAAGCGCGTCATCCAGCAGAGAAGCGTGTTTGCCCTGAGCGCCTCGGGTGCGGTCGTGAGCTGTGAGTGCGGCGAGTCAAGCCTGACCATCGAGGCGGAGGAGAACAAATTCCGCCTGAGTGTGCCGTGCGGCGTGTGCGGTGAGGAGCATCTGGCGGAGTGCAGCGCCGACAAGCTCCTGCACGGGCGCGGCATCGGCCTTGCCTGCCCCGATACGAAAATGCTCTGCTGCTTTATCGGCGAGGACTACGCCGTCGAGCACGAGATGGAGCAGCTCTCGCTCGCGGCGGCCAAGGAGCGCGAGCAGGGCGACGACCCCGCCGCCTTTGCCGACAGCGTCATCATGTATGAGATCCTCTCCGAGCTCAAGGAGATCGCCGCGCGCAAGGACGGTATCACCTGCTCCTGCGGCAGCAAAAGCTACGGCATGGAGATCCACAGCACCTACGTCGATCTTGTGTGCAAAAGCTGCGGCGCGAAGCTGCGCATCCCCGCGGCGACGGACGAGGACCTCGACCGCCTCTGCTGCCGCATGAAATTACAGATCAAAAGCGAGTGAGGGAAGACTATGATCGGTTTTCTTGCGAGTCGGTTCATCAAAGACTATCAGAACACGTCCGACGCCGCAGTGCGGCGCGCTTACGGTGTGCTTTGCGGCGCGGTGGGCATTGCCATCAACCTGCTGCTCTTCGCGCTCAAGCTGTTTGCGGGGACGCTTGCGGGCTCTGTCGCCGTCACGGCGGACGCCTTTAACAACCTGTCCGACGCGGGCGCGTCCATTGTGACGCTGCTGGGCTTTCGCCTCGCGGGGCAGAAGCCGGATCCCGAGCATCCGTTCGGCCACGGGCGGCTCGAGTACATCTCGGGTCTCATCGTCTCGATCGTCATCTTGCTGATGGGCTTTGAGCTGCTGCGCGACGCCGTGGGCGCGATCCTGCATCCCGAGGCTGTGGAGTGCAGCGTGCTGACGGTGGCGATCCTGCTTGTCTCCATCTGCGCCAAGTTCTACATGTACTGCTACAACCGCGGCGTGGGGAAGAAGATCAGCGCCGCCGCCATGCAGGCGACCGCGGCGGACAGCCTGTCCGACTGCGCGGCGACCGCGGCGGTGCTGCTTGCGACACTCGCGGGCTATTTCCTGCACTGGCAGATCGACGGCTGGTGTGGCTTAGTCGTGTCGCTGCTCATCTTGTGGGCGGGCGTACAGGCGGCAAGGGATACGCTCTCGCCGCTGCTCGGCCAGCCGCCGTCCGAAGAGTTCGTGCAGGAGATCCGCGATATTGTGATGGCGAATAAGGCCGTGTGTGGCATCCACGACCTTGTGGTGCACGATTACGGCCCCGGCCGCGTGATGATCTCGCTGCATGCCGAGGTGCCCGCGCACGGCGATATTCTCACCCTGCACGACGAGATCGACAACGTGGAAAAGCAGCTGCACGACAAGCTTGGCTGTGAGGCGGTCATCCACATGGATCCCATCGTGACGAACGATGAAGCGGTGAATGTCACGCACCAGAGGATCGCAGCACTGGTGCGCGGCATCGACGAGAACATCTCCATCCACGATTTCCGCATGGTCACGGGGCCGACGCACACGAATGTGATCTTCGACGCCGTTGTTCCCTACGGCTGCAAAATGAGCGACAGGGAAGCGGAGGAGAAGATCAAAAAGGCGGTACACGAGCTGGATCCGAGCTATTTCGCTGTGGTGCAGATCGACAAGAGCTATGTGAGATAAGCGCGCGAGCGCAAAAGGAGAACCGATGACGGAAGAAATCAAAAAGCTGAAGGAACTCATTGACGGAACGGACAATATCGTCTTTTTCGGCGGGGCAGGTGTTTCGACCGAGAGCGGTATCCCGGATTTTCGCAGCGTGGATGGCCTGTATCATCAGCAGTGGGACGACCCGCCGGAGACGATCCTGAGTCACACGTATTATGAGCGCTATCCCGAGAAGTTTTTCGCCTTTTACCGCGCGAAGCTCCTCTGCGAAGGCGCAAAGCCCAACGCCGCGCACTTAAAGCTCGCCGAGTGGGAAAAGGAAGGGAAGCTCAAGGCCGTCATCACGCAGAATATCGACGGGCTGCATCAGGCGGCGGGCAGCAAGAATGTCCTCGAGCTGCACGGAAGCACCTTGCGCAACTACTGCGAGAAGTGCGGCAAGTTCTACGACGTGTCCTACATCAAGCATTCGCAGGGCGTGCCGCACTGCACCTGCGGCGGGCGTATCAAGCCCGACGTGGTGCTCTACGAAGAGGGCCTGGACGAAAAGACGCTCTATCGCGCGGTGGAGTACATTCAGGAGGCCGACGTGCTCATCATCGCGGGCACATCGCTCGCGGTCTATCCGGCGGCGGGCCTCGTGCGCTACTATCGCGGACACAAGCTCGTTGTCATCAACAAGACGCCGCTCGACCGCGGACTTGGTGCCGACCTTGTCATCACGGGCGCGGTGGGGGAGACGCTCGCGCAGCTTTAACACGAAAAAGATGCCGGAAAAGTTTGGAAAATCTGAGCTTTTCCGCCATTTCTCTTACAGCAAATTTTTTTATTATTTCTCTCAAAAAAAGGTTGACATTTGGCCTATTTTGGGCTTATAATAGCCAAGCGGTCGTTGAGAGACAGCCGTTTGAAAGATGAACATGCGGGTGTGCTGGAATTGGCAGACAGGCTAGCTTGAGGTGCTAGTGTTCGTATGGACGTGCGGGTTCAAGTCCCGCCATCCGCACCATCTTTTTAAAAATCAAATATGCGCGAGTGGTGGAATTGGCAGACTCGCTAGATTCAGGTTCTAGTGTTCATTACGGACGTGCGGGTTCAAGTCCCGCCTCGCGCACCAAAGTGTTGAAACTCAAGGGTTTTTCCCTTGAGTTTTTTCTTTTACATTAGATTCCTTGGGGTGGTAGAGAACTGGATTTTTTAGAAATCAGAAAGCAGTGTTATTTTTTGCACTTTACGAACAGCCTTCCTAACAAAAATTTCCCTCTTGTTTCGCTTGCGTCAGAATGCAGGGCCGTTTCAAAAAATCTTTTCAAATGTGAAACATTTCCGCAGCCTGAATGATATAGTAAGTGAAAGGCCTTTCAAGGAGAATCCTATGTTGACAGAAGAACAGTTTTCGTATCTTGCAAAAAAGTATATGGACATGGTGTTCCGTCTGGCGCTCCACTACACCAAAAGCCGCTCGGAATCGGACGACATCACGCAGGAGGTGCTGCTCAAGCTCTGCCGCACGGACAAACCGTTTGAGAGCGAGGACCACGTTAGGTACTGGCTCATCCGCGTTACGGTCAACGAGTGCAAGCGGGCGTTCCTCTCTCCGTGGAAGCGGACGGAGCCGATCGAGGACTATGCCGAGCAGCTTGCGTTCAAAACGCCGGAGCACAGCGAGCTTTTTCATGCCGTGATGGCGCTGCCGCAGAAATACCGTGTGCCGATCTTTCTGCACTATTATGAGGGCTACTCCTGCGAGGAGATCTCCCAATTCCTTGGCATTCCCAACGCGACCGTCCGCACCCGATTGCGGCGCGGGCGGGAACAGCTCAAAACCAATCTTCAGGAGGCGAACAACGATGTTTGACGAAAACCTATATCAGGAGACGATCTCCGCGCTTCACGCCTCCGAAGACACACTTTCGGAGGTAATGAATATGACGCACAAGACAAAAAGAAGAGGCCGCCTGCGCACGACGGCGGTGCTTGCGGCGGTCATCGCGATCCTGTGCTGCATGGCGGCAGCTGCAGCGGCGCTTGGACTGGATCAGCGGTTGGCGGAGTACTTTGGAGCAACGGCGGAGCAGGAAGAGCTGCTCTCGACAGCGGCGGTCCCAATGAACATTGTGAAGCGGGACAGCGGCGCGGTGATGCGCATCGAGCAGGTCATCGCCGACCGCTATTGTGCGGCGGTCCTTATCGACTTTACCGCGCCGGAGGGGACAGTTCTGGATCAGGACTACTACGCATTCGATCGGAACGTGTCCGCAACGTCCAGGGACGGAGTGAAAATGGAGACCTACGGCATTGGCTGGGAGGTATTGCCGAGCAGCACGGAGAATGAGACGGGCCGCCATGTCGCGATTTTGATGACGATCCATTCTCTGAAAGGAGAATTCAACTTCATCGGTGCGAAGGTGAAGTTGACGCTCGATGGCCTGTATCGGGATAACTGTTTGGAAGAACTTGTCGTTCCCGGGCGCTGGAGCTGCACATTCACTCTGCCGGAGACTGATCCGGGACGCCTGTGCACGGTGAATGAGCCGATCGAGATTGAGGGAAAGAACGCTGTTCTGACGACGCTCTATGTCTCGCCGCTCTCGCTGACCTGCGAGATCAAGCAGGGAACGGATGATCTGAAAGAAACGGTTGAGCCCATCTACAGCGACGACGGGAAGGAGAGCATCGCTCCCGAGGTGACGCTGCGAAACGGCGAAACGGTCGGCGCGGCGGACTGGTTGTTCCTTATAACGAATTATCTCGATAAGCGCGGGCGCTACTGCTTCCGGATGGATGAAATTCTTGATCCGGAAACGGTGAGCAGCGTTTCCGCCTTCGGAGAGATGTTCTCCGTCGAATGACGGGACGATAAAGCATATTTATGTAAAAAAGGGGCCTCTGCATCAAAGCAGAGGCCCCTTTTTCCTGTTTTCACCGCAGCGCGTCCTTCATTTCTTTTACATACGCACCGATGTGCTCGGGCGCGTCCTTGCCGTACTGGGCAAGGAGCTTGACGATGGCGGAGCCGACGATCGCGCCGTCGGAGAGGTCGGCCATCTTCTTCGCCTGCTCGGGCGTGGAGATGCCAAAGCCGATGGCGCAGGGAATATCTGTGTTTTTCCGCACGAGGGAGACGATGGAGGCGAGGTCGGTCTTGATCTCGCTGCGCTCGCCCGTGACGCCGAGCGATGAGACGATGTAGAGGAATCCCTCGGCCTCGCGCGCGATCATCGCGATGCGATTCTCCGACGTCGGTGCGATGAGGGAGACGAAGTCGACGCCGTACTTGCGGCACGCGGGGAGAAATTCTTCCTTTTCCTCATACGGCACGTCCGGCAGGATGAGTCCGTCGATGCCAACATCACGGCAGTTGGACAAAAAGCGCTCCGTGCCGTAGGAGAAGACGACGTTCGCGTAGGTCATAAAGACCATGGGGATCGTCACGTCGCGCCGCAGTTCGCGCACGAGATCGAAAATCTTGTCGGTCGTTACGCCGCTTTGCAGGGCGCGCAGGTTAGCGGCCTGAATAACGGGCCCCTCCGCCGTGGGGTCGGAGAAGGGAATGCCGAGCTCGATGAGGTCGGCGCCGTTTTGCGCGGCAGCGCGGACGGCAGCCGCGGTCGTTTCAAGATCGGGGTCGCCGCAGGTCAGAAAGGCGATGAACGCCTTGCCGTGGTCAAATGCTCTTGCAAGATCACTCATGAAGATCCTCCCCTCTGTAGCGGGCGATGGCGGCGCAGTCCTTGTCGCCGCGGCCGGAGATCGTGACGACAAGAAGCTGATCGCTCCCCATCGTGGGTGCGAGCTTTCGCGCGTAGGCGACGGCGTGGGCCGATTCGATGGCGGGAATGATGCCCTCCGTGCGGGCGAGGTATTCGAACGCCTGCACGGCCTCCTCATCGGTGATGGCAACATACTCTGCGCGGCCGATGTCGTGCAGGTACGCATGCTCAGGGCCGACGCCGGGGTAGTCGAGACCGGCGGAGATGGAATACACCGGCGCGATCTGACCGTACTCGTCCTGGCAGAAGTAGGACTTCATGCCGTGGAATATGCCGAGCCTGCCGGTCGAGATGGTCGCGGCGGTCTCAAGCGTGTCGATGCCGCGGCCCGCGGCCTCAACACCGATGAGGCGCACAGCAGGATCGTCGATGAAATGGTAAAAGCTGCCGATGGCGTTCGAGCCGCCGCCGACGCACGCGACCACGGCATCGGGCAGACGTCCTTCCTTTTCGAGCATCTGCTGCTTGATCTCGCTTGAGATGACGGACTGGAAATCGCGTACGATGGTGGGGAAGGGGTGTGGCCCCATGACAGAGCCGAGACAGTAGTGCGTGTCGCTGATGCGCGTCGTCCACTCGCGCATGGCTTCGGACACGGCGTCCTTGAGCGTGGCGGTACCAGAGTTGACGGGCATGACCGTCGCGCCGAGAAGGCGCATGCGGTAGACATTCAGCGCTTGGCGGATGGTGTCCTCCTTGCCCATGAAAACGACGCACTCCATGCCCATCAGCGCCGCGGCGGTGGCGGTCGCCACGCCGTGCTGGCCCGCGCCGGTCTCGGCGATCAGACGCGTTTTGGCCATCTTTTTCGCGAGCAGCGCCTGACCGAGCACGTTGTTGATCTTGTGCGCGCCGGTGTGGTTCAGGTCCTCGCGCTTTAAGTAGATCTTCGCGCCGCCGAGGTCCTTTGTCATCTTCTCCGCGTAGTAAAGACGCGAGGGACGGCCCGCGTAGTCGTTCAAAAGCTGCGTCAGCTCATGTTGAAAATCGGGGTCGGCCTTGTAGTAGTTGTAGGCCTCTTCAAGCTCGATGATGGCGTTCATCAGCGTTTCGGGGACGTACTGTCCGCCGTGCACGCCAAAGCGCCCGTTCGGATTCGACATGCCTTAGCCCTCCTTGCGCGCGGCGGCAACGAACGCCGCCATTTTGCTTTCGTCCTTGACGCCGTCCGTCTCGATGCCGGAGCTCACGTCCACGCCGTAGGGGTGCAGCGCGGCGATGGCGTCCGCGACGTTGTCGGGGTCGAGCCCGCCGGCGAGGAAATAGGGCCGCTGCACGCTCTGGACGAGGCTCCAGTCGAATGTCTTGCCCGTGCCCGCGCCGGAGTCGAGCAGCACGAGGTCGGCGGCGCAGTTTTCGATGGCGGGGAGGTCGGCTTCGCTTTTCACCTTGAACGCGCGGAAGATGGGCTTGCCCGTCAGCGCGCGCAGGCGCGCGATGTAGTCGTCATCCTCGCTGCCGTGGAGCTGCGCGACATCGATGACGCCGCGGTCTAAGAGCTCTGCCACGGCCTCGACCGGTTCGTTGACGAACACCCCAGCGGCCAGAATGCCGGGGGCAAGCAGCGATTTGAGTGCTGCTGCCTGCTCGGGGGACACATAGCGCTTGCTCTTTTTGGCAAAGACGAAGCCGACGAGGTCGGGCTTCAGCTTGTTGACGGCGGCAATGTCGCTCTCGCGCGACAGGCCGCAGAGTTTTACCTTGGTCATAAGTTACCTCTCAATTCCGCGAGCCGTCTGGCCTTGTCAGGGGCCCGCATCAGTGTTTCGCCGATCAGCACCGCGTCGGCACCGATCGAGCGGAGCGCGGCGACGTCCTGCGTGCTCTGCACGCCGGACTCGGCCACGTAGACCGCTTCCGGCGGGATGAGGTCGCGCAGCCGCGCGGCGTTGGAAAAGTCGACGGAAAAATCCTTCAGATTGCGGTTGTTGACGCCGATGATCTTCGCGCCCGCCGCGACGGCGGAGCGGATCTCGTCCGCGTCGTGCGTCTCCACGAGCGCGGAGAGACCGAGTTCGTCGCAGACGGCGAGATATTGCGCGAGCGCCTTCGTGTCCAGCAGCGCGCAGATCAGCAGCACGCAGTCCGCGCCCATCAGGCGGGACTGATAGAGCTGGTAGTCGCTGACGGTGAAGTCCTTGCGCAGCATCGGCGTTGAGACGGCGGCGCGAATTTCGCGGAAGATGTTGTCCGAGCCCAAAAACCACTTGGGTTCTGTCAGGCACGAGATGCAGTCCGCACCGGCGGCCTCGTAATCGCGCGCGATGTCGAGATAGGGAAAGTCCCGCGCGATGACGCCCTTGGAGGGCGAGGCCTTTTTCACCTCGCAGATGAAGGACAGATCATCTTTTTTGAGCGCGTCGTAAAAGCGCGCGCCGTTCGCGCGGCCCTTTTCGCGGCACATCGCCTGTAAGATATCAAGGCTCATGTTCTCGCTGTCTGCCAGCACGCGCTCGCGGGCGTGGGCGGCCAGCTCGTCGAGGATGCTCATGCGTTCGCCTCCGCGCGGTTGCTGACGGCGATGAAGCGCTCGAGCGTTTCAAGCGCCTTGCCGGAGTCGATGAGCTCGGCGGCGAGGGCGATGCCGTCCTTCATGCTCTCCGCCTTGCCGCCGATGTAGAGCGCCGCGCCCGCGTTCATCAGCACCGCGTTGCGCTTGTGGCCCTTTTCGCCCGACAGGATGGCGCGGGTGATGGCAGCGTTTTCCTCCGGTGCGCCGCCCTTGAGGTCGTCTTTCGTGCAGCGGTCAAAGCCGAAGTCCTCGGGTGTGATGACATAGCTCTTGTACCAGCCGTCACGAATTTCGCATACGCTCGTCGGCGCGCTGAGGGAAATTTCGTCGAGCTTGTCCTGTCCATAGACGACCATGCCACGCTTGACGCCAAGGCTCACGAGCACGCGCGCGAGCGGCTCGACAAGGTACTCGTCGTACACGCCGAGCAGCTGCATTTTCGGCGAACCGGGGTTCGTCAGCGGCCCCAAGATGTTGAACACCGTGCGGAAGCCCAGCTCCTTACGGATCGCGCCGACGTATTTCATCGAGCTGTGGTACTTCTGCGCAAAGAAGAAGCACATGCCGACCTCTTTTAAGAACGTCACGCACTGCTCGGGGCTCTGCTGGATGTTGACGCCGAGCGCTTCGAGGCAGTCTGCCGTGCCGCACTGGGACGAGGCGGCGCGGTTGCCGTGCTTGGCGACCTTCATGCCGCCCGCCGCCGCGACAAGGGCGGAGGTGGTGGAAATGTTGAAGCTGTGGGCGTTGTCGCCGCCGGTGCCGACGATCTCGAAGATGTCCATGCCGGTGTCGACCTTTGTGGCGTGGTCACGCATGGCGGCGGCGCAGCCTGCGATCTCATCGGTCGTCTCGGCGCGGGCGCTCTTGGTCGAGAGGGCCGCGAGGAACGCTGCGTTCTGGGTGGGGGTGGTCTCGCCGCTCATGATCTCGTTCATCACGGCGTAGGCTTCGTCATAACTGAGATCGCCCTTGTTGACGATCTTCACGATGGCTTCTTTGATCATGGCTTCAATTCTCCTTCAAAAAGCTTTCCAGCATGGTTTTGCCGTTCGGCGTCATAATGGATTCGGGATGAAACTGTACCCCGTAGATGGGATAGTCTGTGTGCTGCACGGCCATGATCTCGCCGTCGTCTGTGACGGCGGTGACTTTCAGGCAGTCCGGCATGGTGGCGGCGTCGGCCGCGAGGGAATGGTAGCGCGCGACGGGCGCGGTCTTGGGGCAGTTTTGGAAGAGCCGCGAGCTTGTGTCGAAGTGGACGAGCGACTGCTTACCGTGCATTAGCTCTTTAGCATAGGTCACGGTCGCACCGAAGGCGGCACAGATGGCCTGATGCCCGAGGCACACGCCAAGCGTCGGGATGCGGGGCGAGAGCGTCTTTACAACGTCGATGAGAACGCCTGCGTCTTCGGGCCGCCCGGGGCCGGGGGAGAGGATGATGCGCGCGGGATGCAGCGCGTCGATCTCTTCGATGCGCAACTCATCGTTGCGGATGACGCGGATGTCTGGATCGATCGCGCCAACGAGCTGGTAGAGGTTATAGGAAAAGCTGTCGTAATTGTCGATCAAAAGGATCATAGGTCTTCCTCCTGCGCAAGCGTCAAGGCGCTGACCACGGCCTTCGCCTTGTTGATGCATTCCTGATACTCTGTTTCGGGGACGGAATCTGCCACGATGCCCGCGCCGCTGCGGACGAACACGCGCCCGTTTTTCTTGTAGGCGATGCGGATGGCGATGCAGGTGTCCATGTTGCCGGTGAAGTCGATGTAGCCGATGGCCCCGCCGTAAATGCCGCGCTTGTTGTTCTCAAGCTCACCGATGAGCTGGCAGGCGCGGATCTTCGGCGCGCCGGAGAGCGTTCCGGCGGGGAGCACGGCCTCAATGGCGTCAAGCGCGTCGCGGTCATCGCGAATCTCGCCGCGCACGGTGGAGCCGATGTGCATCACGTGGGAGTAGCGCTCGATGGAATGCAGCTTTTCGACCTGCACCGTGCCGAATTTGCTGACCTTGCCGAGGTCGTTGCGCCCGAGGTCGACGAGCATGTTGTGCTCGGCAAGCTCCTTTTCGTCGTGCAGGAGGCTCTCTTCAAGCGCCTTGTCCTCCTCGTCCGTTTTGCCGCGCGGACGGGTCCCCGCGAGGGGAAAGGTGTGCAGCACGCCGTCTTTGAGCTTGACGAGCGTTTCGGGCGACGCGCCCGCGACCTCAACGTCGGTGCCGGAAAAGTAGAACATGTACGGCGAGGGATTGATGGTGCGCAGCACGCGGTAGGTATCGAGCAGGCTCCCCTCGAACGGTGCGCTCAGGCGGTTCGAGAGTACGATCTGAAAGATATCGCCCTCGCGGATGTGGTGCTTGGCGGTTTCGACCATCGCGCAGAACTGCTCTTTGGAGAAGAGCGGCGTGACTTCGCCGAGGAGCCGCCCCGGCGCTTCCTGCTTCTTTTCGCCGGTTTTGAGGAGCGAGACGAGCTGCTCAAGCTCGAGCTTTGCCTTGTTGTAGCCGACCTCGATGTCGCTGAGCGCCATGTTGACGATGAGCACGATCTTCTGCCGCACATGATCGAAGGCGATGACCTTGCCAAAGAGCATCAAATCGACATCCTTGAAGCTGTCCTCGTCCTGCTCGCCGCAGCGGACGCTCGGCTCGCTGTATTTGAGATAATCGTAAGAAAAATACCCCACGAGCCCGCCGGTGAAGGAGGGGAGGTAGTCGAAGCGGGGGCTTCTGTAGCTTGATAGCAGCTCACGCAGGTATTGGGAAGGATCGTCCGTGCGGACGGTGAGGCCGCCAGCCTTCATTTTGCCGTCAATGCACGTGATCTCGAGCTTTGGGTCGAAGCCCAAAAACGTGTAGCGGCCCCAGCGGTCGTCCGCCTGCGCGGATTCGAGCATGTAACAGTGGGTGGACACGTTCTTGAGGATGCACATCGCTTCGATGGGGGTGATGAAGTCGGAAAGAATTTCGCAGCTCAGCGGGAGCACGTCGTACTGCTGCGTCGCGGCGATGTCTTTGACGGTTTCGAGCGGTGGTAGGATATGCATGAGTGACCTCCTGAAAAAGAAAAGCTCCTTTGGCGTTCTGCCAAAGGAGCTTATTGCGCAAACAAAAGCGCCCCCGACAGAACGGTACAGTCTGTCAAGGACGAATGCGATACGAGAGAAACGAACGATCCGCGGTGCCACCTTGAATTCACGGTTACCCGTGCGCTTGGCGGAGATACCATCATATCTCCCGGCAACTGACGTATGCCAACACGTTGCAGGATACTCTGCGCATAAAACGCATTTCGCTGCACCCTCAGCGGTCCATTTGACAATGTGTATCTTGCCTGATTTTCAGCATCGCAGGCTCTCTGTGAAGGCATCACTGCCGTTATCTCCGCTTCAACGGTTTGCGGTATTAATTTGAGCGAAAATATAGCACACCCCATCGGCAATGTCAATAGGGTGTGCATGATTTTTTGTAAAACTTCGGTTCTTTATTCCGCAGCGCGGCGAAGAATGTCGGCGACAAGCGCCTTGTCGAGCTGCAGGAAGGGGATGACCGGTTCGGGATGCTCGGGATGCTCCATGAGCAGTTTTTCCGCCCAGGACATGTTGTACCAGCGGCCGAACTTGTAGCCGCTGCGCGTGAACACGCCGATGCGGCGGAAGCCCATGTGCTCATGGAAGCGGATGCTGTTGTCCGTTAAATATTCGTCGTCCGCGCCCTGCGGCTCGCCGATGCAGGCATAGAGATTGTAGATGTTCTGAGCGAGCGACAGCTCCTCGATCGCGCGGTAGAAGCGCTTGCCGAGACCGTGCTTGCGCGCGTCGAGGGCGAGATAGATCGTCGTCTCCGCACAGTGGTCGTAGGCCTTACGCGCGATGAACGTGTGCGTATAGGCGTAGCCGAGGAGCTGGCCATTTTCATCCTCCGCGACGAGATAAGGGTATTTGCGCGAGATATCCGCGATGCGGCGGCGGAATTCGTCGAGCGACGGTACGTCGTATTCAAACGAGATGGCCGTCTTTTCGACGTACGGCGCATAGATGCTCAGAAGCGCGGGAGCGTCGTCAAGCGTGGCGAGGCGGAAGCGGAACGCAGGAGAAGACATAGAGTCACCTTTCAAATCCGTGCACCCAGTCAGAGCGCAGGTAATAAATGAGATAGATGGTGGAGCTGATCGCCCAGGTGAGGGGATACGCCCAGTAGATGTAGCCGATCTCGCCGATGAAGTGGACGACGAGCATGATGTAGATGATGCGGATGACGCACCAGACGGAGAGCATGATCATCATCGGCACGACCGCGCGGCCCGCGCCGCGGCAGACCGCCGCGATAGAGTGCGAAAACGCCAGCAGGCAGTAGAACAGTGCCACCGTGCGCGCCTGTTGCACGCCGAGGGCGACAACGCCGGGGGTGCTGTCGAAAAGGGAAATGAGCTGACTTGCCCAGATGTAATAGCACAGGCCGATGAGCTCGGCCATCACGACGGCGATGATGATACAGAACCGCGCGCCGCGCTTGGCGCGGTCATACTGCTTGGCGCCGAGGTTCTGACCAACGAACGTGGTGCAGGCCATCGTGAAGCTCGTGATGGGCAGAAAGGCGAAGCCTTCGATCTTGCAGTGCGCGCCGTAGGCCGCCATCGCGAGCATGCCGAACGAGTTGATCTGCGACTGAACGATGACATTGGCAAGGCCAATGACGCAGTTCTGGATGCCGGAGGGGAGACCGTATCGCACGATCTCGCCGAGCATGCCGGTGTGGAAGCGGATGTTGCGCGGCGTGACGGTGTAGACCTCGCCCTTTTTGAGCAGGTGGATGAGGCAGAGCACGCAGCTCGTCCCCTGGGAGAGGACAGTCGCCACCGCGGCGGACCAGACGCCCCAGCGGAACGCGCCGATGAAAAGCAGGTCGAGCGCGATGTTGACGAGCGACGAAATGATCAGATAGTGCAGGGGCCTCCGGCTGTCGCCGAGGGCGTTAAGAATGCTCGTGCACATGTTGTAGAGCACCGTTGCCAGCACGCCGAGGAAGTAGTAGCGGAAGTATTCGACCGCCTGCGGCATGACCTGCGCGTCGGTGTTCATCCAGACCAAAAACGTCGGCGTGAGGAATACGCCGATGAGCGTCAGCAGTGTGCCCGACACGATACCGAACGCCAGGTTCGTGTGGACGGCGCGCGAGACGTTTTCATAGTCGCCCGCGCCGAAGTACTTTGAGATTGCGACGCCCGCGCCCATGGCCGTGCCGATAAAGAGGCTTGTGAGCAGCATGATGAGCGTGCCGGACGAGCTGACAGCGGCAAAGGCGTTCGTGCCGAGGTATTTGCCCACAATGAACGCGTCCGCCGTGCTGTATAGCTGCTGGAAGACCTGACTGATGAAGATCGGCAGCGCAAAGCGCAAAATCAGCGAGACGGGGCTGCCCTCCGTCATGTTCTGCACGGTCTGCCTTGCCGGAACTGTCTGCGCCATGCGCACCTCTCTTTCTCTGTCCCGCGGCGGGACGAATCTTTCATTTTTTGACGAAAAAGGAAAAGCGCCGCAGGAGCGGTGCTTTTCCTCAATCCCTGAAGAAACAGCAGATGAAAATTCTACAAAATCTTGACGGGTCCATTATATAGTTGCGTGGAACGAAAGTCAACCTTGCCGTTTACAGCACAAGGTTCAAAAGTGCAGGCGTGACGTACGTCTCGATGAGCGCGGCCACCAGCAGCAGCGGCACAGAGAATGTCAAAAAGACGCGGATGCAGTCCAGCACACGGCGGAAAAAGGGCGTATCGCTCTTTTTGAAGATCCGTTCCGTCCCCGTGCGGCAGATGAGAAGGCCCAGCGCGCAGGATAAGATCAGCGCGGACAGCTCAAAAATGCCGTGGGGCAAAACGCCGAGAACATACACACCGAGACCGATGCCCTGCTGCTGATAGATGGCGGCGAACGCGCCGAGCATCAGCGCATTCGTGCCGAGCGCGAGCGCACTGAGCGGTAGGAACGGGATGAGCCCGTAGAGCATCGAGAGGAGGGACGCCGTGATGTTGTTGAAAAACAGCGTCGCCATCATCTGCGACTGGGGAACATCGTCGGTAAGTCCCAGCTGCTCGACCTGCGCGGCGAAGTTTTGAAGCGTCTGCTGCGCCATGTCGGGGAAGATCATTCCGGCGGCGAAGCCAAGAAGCACCAGCACGCCGAACGCGGCGGCGGTATTCAAAAATTCCCGCTTGATGAGATCGCGCGAGAGCGTAGGGCAAAGTTCGAAGATCATGCCAGCTTGGCGATACCGGCCTTGACGCGCTTGATCGTCTCCTCACGGCCGAGGATATGGCAAATTTCGACAGCGCCGCCGGGCGTGACGAGCTTGCCCGCAACGGCGATGCGTAGCGGCCACATGAGCGTCGCGTTCTTCACGCCGAGCTCCTCGGCGAATGAGACGAGCATGTCATGGATGGCATCATTCGTCCACTCGGGAAGGCTCTCGAGCTTGGGCAGGACATTATTGAGCATGTCGAGCGAGACCTCGCTGTTGGTCTTGGACTTCTTGTTCGTGTAGAACTCAACGCCGTACTCGGGAAGAGCATCGAAGAAGTCGACCTTTTCGGGAATATCGGTGAGCTTTTCGCAGCGGGCCTGTAAGAGTGCTGCGATCTCACCGACGGAGTACGCTTCGTTCTTGACGGCCTGACGGATGTAAGGCTCGGCAACTTTACAGAATTCCTCGGGCGGGAGATTGCGCAGATAATTCGCGTTGAAATACGTCAGCTTTTCGATGTCGAAAATGGCAGGGGACTTGGAGATGCCGCCGATGTCGAACGCCCCCACCAGCTCGTCGAGCGTGAAGAACTCCTGCTCGCTCTGCTCGCCGCGCGGCGACCAGCCGAGCAGCGCCACATAGTTGAGGATGGCGGGCGTCAGGTAGCCCTGCGCCTTGAGGTCTTCATAGCTCGGGTCGCCGTTGCGTTTACTCATCTTATGCTGCGCGTCGCGCATGACGGGGGAGCAGTGCACGTAGGTCGGCACCTCCCAGCCGAAGCCCTCGTAGAGGAGGTTGTACTTCGGGGCGGAGGAGAGATATTCGCTGCCGCGCACGACATGGGTGATGCCCATGAGGTGGTCGTCGATGACGTTGGCAAAGTTGTAGGTCGGCAGACCGTCGCGCTTTAAGAGTACCTGATCGTCGAGCGTCTTATTCTCCACCGTGATGTCGCCAAAGCTTGCATCGTGGAAGGTCGTGGTGCCGTCCTTCGGGATACGCTGGCGAATGACGTAGGGCTCGCCCGCGGCGACGCGCGCCTTGGCCTCTTCGAGCGGCAGGTCGCGGCAGGGATCGTCCGCGCGGTCAAATTCGCCGCTGTCCTCCTCGCTCTCGGCCTTTTCGCAGAAGCAGTAGTAGGCGTGGCCGCGCTCGACTAAAAGCTCGGCGTACCTGCCGTAGGTGTCGCGGCGCTCGCTCTGGATATACGGGGCGACGGGGCCGCCGACGTCGGGGCCTTCATCGTGGGAAAGGCCGCATTCCGCCATCGTGCGGTAGATGACGTCCGTTGCGCCCTCGACGAGACGCCCCTGGTCGGTATCCTCGATGCGGAGAATGAACGTGCCGTTTGCGTGGCGGGCGATCAGATAGGTGTAGAGCGCGGTGCGCAGGTTGCCCACGTGCATATAGCCCGTGGGGGAGGGAGCGAAGCGCGTGCGTACCTTACCGTGCGGGATCTTCGCTTCCATTTCCTCAAAATACTTCATGTCGATGGACATAGATGACCTCCTGAAGTGGAATCAAAATAAAGATAATTTATTACACCATATTTTGACCGAAAAGTCAACGAACGCACGACGCTCTTTTTCACCGGAATATGCTTGTATTTTGAAAAGGGGTATGGTAACATAACAAATTGGGTCGATAGCTGCGCCAAAACGGCGCAATTCGAGATAAAATGAGAAAAACAAACAGATCGGAGAAAAAACGATGGAAAACATGGAAAACGCGGCGCGCAAGAAAGTGATGCTGTCCGGCATTCAGCCCAGCGGCGATCTGACCCTCGGGTCCTACCTCGGCGCGATCAAGAACTGGGCGGAGCGCGACGAGGAATTTGACAACTACTACTTCATGGCCGATATGCACTCGATCACCGTGCGTCAGGACCCTGCGGCGCTGCGCCGCCGCACGCTCGAGCAGCTGGCGCAGTACATCGCCTGCGGCTTGGACCCCGAGAAGAACACGCTGTTCATCCAGTCCCATGTGCCGCAGCACGCCGAGCTCGGCTGGGTCCTGAACTGCTATACGATGTTCGGCGAGCTCTCGCGCATGACGCAGTTTAAGGACAAGTCCGCCAAGAACAGCGAGAACATCAACGGCGGTCTCTTCACCTATCCTGCGCTGATGGCGGCGGATATCCTGCTCTATCAGCCCGACTATGTCCCTGTGGGCGAGGATCAGAAGCAGCATGTCGAGCTCTGCCGCAACATCGTTCAGCGCTTCAACGGCATCTATGGCGACGTCTTCAAGATGCCCGAGCCGTACATTCCCAAGGTCGGTGCGCGCGTGATGAGCCTGAGCGACCCGGGAGCCAAGATGTCGAAGTCCGATAAGGACCCCAACGGCTCCATTTACCTGATGGAAAAGCCCGAGGATATCCTGCGCAAGTTCAAGCGCGCCGTGACCGACAGCGACACGGAAAACTGCGTGCGCTATGATCCCGCGAACAAGCCCGGCGTTGCGAACCTGATGACCATCTACTCCGCTGTGACGGGCAAGAGCTTTGACGAGATCGAGCAGGAGTTCGCCGGTAAGGGCTACGGCGCGTTCAAGCCCGCCGTGGGCGAGGCTGTCGTTGAAACCCTGCGCCCCATCCGCGAGGAGGCCACGCGCATTTTGGGCGACAAGGCGTATCTCGAGTCCGTGTATCGCGCGGGCGCACAGAAGGCGTCTTACGTGGCAGAAAAAACGCTGCGCAAGGTCTACAAGAAGGTCGGCTTTGTCGCGCGCTGATTAAAGGGTGGAGAACATGAACGGAATTCCGAAAGAGTTATTGCTGAGCGTCGGCGGCGCGCTGCTGTGCGCGTTTGCCGTCAGCTTTCTGATGTGCCCGCTCGTCAAGTCGTTTGCCTATAAGATCGGCGCGATCGACGTGCCGAAGGACAACCGCCGCATGCACAAAAAGCCCGTACCGCGCCTCGGCGGCCTCGCGATCTTCCTCGGCTTTATCGTGAGCATGCTGCTGTTTGTCAAGGTCGACCACCAGTTGCAGGGCATTTTGCTGGGCGCGTCCATCATCGTCGTTTTAGGCGTAGTGGACGATATGTCCCCGCTGCGCGCGTATTTTAAGTTCTGCGTGCAGATCTTCGCGGCGCTCGTCGCCGTGTTCCACGGCGTCGTGATCCAGACGCTCTCCAACCCGAACGTCTTTGCTGAAAGCCCGTATTGGGACCTCGGCTGGCTGTCCATCCCCATCACAGTCTTGTGGATCGTCGGTATCACGAACGCCGTCAACCTCATCGACGGCCTCGACGGCCTTGCCTGCGGCGTTTCGACCATCAGCGCCATTTCGATGCTCGTCATCGCGCTGCTCGTCTCTGAAAGCGATGTGGCGCTCGTGATGGCCGCGCTTGTGGGCGCATGCCTCGGTTTCATGCCGTACAACAAGAATCCGGCCAAGATGTTTATGGGCGACACGGGCTCGACGTTCCTTGGCTACATCCTTGCGACGATCTCGATCCAGGGCCTTTTCAAGTATTACGCCATCGTGTCGTTCGCGGTGCCGTTCCTGATCCTGGGCCTGCCGATGTTCGACACGCTCTTTGCCATCATCCGCCGCCTTGCCCACGGGCAGAACCCGATGGCGCCTGACCGCGGACACATCCACCACCGCCTCATCGACATGGGCCTCAACCAGAAGCAAGCCGTCGCGGCGCTGTATGTCATCAGCAGTATCCTCGGCCTTTCCGCCGTGATGCTGACGTCGAGCGGCGCGATCAAGGCGATGCTCTTTCTGATGGCGCTGGCGGTGGCGGCGTTCCTCGCCTCGCGCGTCATCTTCCGCCGCGATATCGACAGGGCATTGCAGGCGGAAAAGGCCGCGGCAGAGGAGAAGAGCACAGAGACCGCCACACCGGCGGAAACCGTGCCTGCGGAACCTGAAGAAGAATCCAACGAAGAGAAAAAAGAGGAAGCATAAATGGAAAAACTGCGCATTATGAGCGTGTTCGGCACGCGGCCCGAGGCCATCAAGATGGCTCCGCTTGTCAAGGAGCTTGCCTCGCGCGACGAGATCGAGAGCCTTTGCTGCGTGACGGCGCAGCACCGCGAAATGCTCGATAGCGTGATGGAGGTCTTCGACCTCAAGGCCGACTGCGACCTTGATATTATGACCCCGCGGCAGACGCTCTCGACCATCACGAGCAAGTGTCTGCTCGGTATGGACGACGCCATTGAGCAATTAAAGCCTGACATGATCTTAGTCCACGGCGACACGAGCACGACGTTTGCCGGTGCGCTCTCGGCCTTTTACCACAAGGTGCCCGTCGGGCATGTGGAGGCGGGCCTTCGCACCTACGACAAATACTCCCCGTTCCCCGAGGAGATGAACCGTAAGCTCGTCACGGCCATCGCCGACCTCTATTTCTGCCCGACGAAAAATAACCGCGAGAACTTACTCAAAGAGGGCGTGACCGAGGGCCTTTTCATCACGGGCAATACGGTCATTGACGCACTGAAAACAACGGTGCGCAAGGATTACCGCTTTACAACAGAACTGCTCAACGAGCTGGACTATTCAAGAAAGGTCGTGCTCGTGACGTGCCACCGCCGCGAGAATTACGGCCAGCCCATGGAGAACATCATGACCGCGCTGCGCGACATCGCCATCCAGAATGAGGACTGCGAGCTCGTCTATCCCGTGCACCTCAGCCCTGTCGTGCGCGAGAACGCGCAGAAGTTCCTCGCCGGTACGCCGCGCGTACATTTGATCGACCCGCTGAGCGCGGACGAGATGCACAATCTTATGGCGCGCTGCTACATGGTGATGACCGACAGCGGCGGACTCCAGGAGGAGGCTCCCGCGCTCGGCAAGCCCGTCCTTGTCATGCGCAAAGAGACCGAGCGCCCCGAGGCGGTCGCCGCCGGCACGGTGAAGCTCTGCGGCGTCGAGTACGACGACGTGCTGCGCATGGGCAACGAGCTTCTTCGCAGCAGGGAGGCGTACGACGCGATGGCGCACGCCGTCAACCCCTATGGTGACGGCCACGCCTGCGCACGCATCGCCGACGCGATTTTGTGGCACTTTGGCCGCCGGAGCGAGCGCCCCGCGGATTTTAACGCCTGATCTTGACGGAATGAAAGAAGGGAGTGGAGCGGAATGAGAAAGCGGAGGGTGACGCCCATTGGCGCTGCTTTCGTCGCGCTCGTTTTGCTGGTGCTCCTGTTTGTGGTGCGCGGCGCGCTGCACCATCCCGCGCACGTCGTGCTGCCGCAGGATGCGAGCAGTAGCGATGTGAGCGACGCGTCGCTCGACGACAGCGCCGTGGGCCGCATCGCCGTGCGGCCCGACACGGTGCAGTCCGCCATCGCGACGCTTGAACGTCCCGCGCGCTACTCGCGCGCCATCACGATCGAGCGCTACTATTCCGGCGGCAGCGGCGTCGACCGCAGCAGTGTCAGCGTCGACGGAGCGTGGATGCGCGTCGACACCGAGCAGGCGAGCGGCGCGCAGAGCCACACGATCTCCAACGGGGAAAGAACGTGGGTCTGGTACGGCGGAAGCGAGCTCTATTACGAGAGCGCCGCAGCCTTCACCGCCGACGAGGAGCAGGGCATCCCGACGTATGAGGACATCCTGCGCCTTGACAAAAAGCGCATCGCCGCGGCGGATTACCGCCTGCTCGACACCGTGGACTGCATCTTTCTGGAAACTGCCGCCGATGACGGCGGCTACATTGAGCGCTACTGGGTCAGCGTGAGCGACGGCCTTCTCTGCGCGGCGGAAAAATTGCAGGGCGAGGATGTCGTCTACCGCATGGCGGGCATGAGCGTCGACAGCGGGAACGTGGCGGAGGACGCCTTTACGCTGCCGGACGGCACAGTGCTCCACGAAAGTGCGCTCGACGGCGCAAACCGGTAAAAGAAACTGAAAAGGCCGTCCGAAGATCGTTCTTCGGACGGCCTTTTTGTCAAAATATGTCATAAAATGAGCAGCAGCCCCAGCGCGACTAAAAGCTCGTCGTCCGCCTTTTCCTCAAAGAGGAAAAAGAGGATGAGCAGCAGCAAAATGTCCGCCGTGTCCACGCCCTTGAGCGGTAATTTGTCGAGGATGCGCGAGAAAAACTGCGACGCCTCCTGACTGATCGGCGGCGGAGGGGGAGCGTCCCCCTGCGGCGGCCTTGGCGGCGGTGCGTTTCCACCGGAGGGCGGCGGGGGAGGCGGTCTGTTATCACGCGGCGGTTCGCCGCGCGGCGCGTCCTGCATCGGCATGCGGGTGTAGACGCCGTCGTCGTTGCGCAGATAGCGGTTATACATTGCGCGGTCCCCCTTCGCTGAGAAGCAGCGTCTTCCCCAGGTGGATGAAGCGCGCGAGCTGTGCCGCGCGCTCGACCTTGTCCTGCCGCTCCGGCTTCAAAAATGGGCGCAGCGCGCGCAAAAATGCGGCGGTCTCGCCGCTCTCGGGCCGATTGAGCTGCGAGAGCACGGGCAGCAGCTTGGCGATCATGCCGGGGTCAATGCCGCCGAGCAGCGACGAAAGATCACCCATCGGATCGCCCTGCGGCGGTGGTGGAGGGGGAGCCGACGGCGCAGGACCGGCCGCACCGCCCGCGGGCGGGGGAGGCGGCGCGCTGCCGCCGGACTGCCCCATCTGCTGCGACAGATTTTGCGCCATGTTCATCACCTGCGCCATGGCGTCCGGATCGGAGAGCAGGGTATTCAGTTTTTCCTCCCACTCGCTCATCGTGACGCCCTCCCGCGGTTTTTATTTTTTTGCGCTGTCGTTGATGCGGTTCATAATGGCCATGCCTTCGGGACTTTTCATCAGGTTCGAGAGCATTGTGGCCAACTCTTTCGTGTTGCCCGCCGCGGCATTCTGCGCTGCGTGATTGAGCGCCGCGCCGCCATCCTGAGAGGTGAGCATCTGCATGAGCCTTTGCCCGTCGCCCGATTGCAGGAGCGACTGCGCTATGGCAGGATTGCGCTTGAACTTGTCGATGAGCTGCTGCGTGCTGTGATCCATAGCTGTGCCTCCGTTTCCTGTCTTTCAAGGCAGTATATGAGAGGGACGCGGCAGTTGTGCCGCCGCAGCGGCGAAATTTTTTGAAAAATTTTCCGAACCCATGAAAGGAAACGCCCTGCCCGCGCACATGTATGGTGTAAGGCCTTTGAGGAGAGAAACATATATGTTTTCAAACGAAGCATTTGCCCAAAATGCAGAAAAGTACATGGACACGGTCTTTCGCGTGGCCTACGGCTGGCTCAAAAACCCAGACGACGCCAACGATGTGACACAGGACGTATTGATAGAGCTGTACAAAACAGATAAGGCGTTCGAGTCGGACGCCCATTTGAAAAACTGGCTCATCCGCGTCACCGTCAATCGCTGCAAGATGCTCTTCCGCTCGCCGTGGCGCCGGCACGAGGATATCGACGACTACGCCGAAACGCTTTCTTTCGGGCAGCCGCAGGACGGAGAGCTCTTCAAAGCCGTGATGGCGCTCGACAAAAAATACCGCGTGCCGCTGCTGCTCTTCTATTACGAGGGGTATACAACGGCGGAGGCCGCGTCGATGCTCGGCATTCCGGAAAAGACCGTCAGCACAAGACTTTTTCGCGCAAGGGCGAAGCTCAGAACGATTTTGGAGGAGGAGTAAAGCAATGACAGAAAAAGAGAGATTTCAACGCGCATTCGCGCCGCTGCACGCCTCCCCGGACACGATGACGGAGGTAATGAAGATGACGGAACGGAAAACGAAACGGCCCGCGCTGCGCCGCGCCGCGACCATCGGCCTCGCCGCCGCGCTCGTGCTGGCGCTCGGCAGCGTTGCCTATGCCTCGGACCTCGGCGGTATCCAGCGCACGGTGCAGCTCTGGCTCAACGGTGAGATGACGGACGCAACGCTGACGGTAAACGAGGGAAGCTACACCCTGCGCTATCCGGACAAGGACGGCACCGAGCACGAAATGGGCGGCGGTGGCATTGCCATCGAAGACGACGGCACGGAGCGAGCGCTGACCGAGGAAGAGATGTTAGAGCATCTCAACGCGCCCGAGGTCGAAGAGCGCGAGGACGGCACGGTCACGGTCTACTACCTCGACCAGAAGCTCGACGTCACGGACAAGTTCGACGAGGACGGCGTCTGCTATGTGCAGCTTGAGGGCGGCGAGAAGACGATCTACATGACCATCAAGCGCGGCAACGGCTACGCAACGAGCACGACAAAGTACATCCTGCCAAGCGAATTCAACAACTGAAAGAAAAACGAGAAAGGTTCCGCACAGCGATGCTGTGCGGAACCTTTCTCCTATTGGGGAAAGCCTCGCAGAGTTTCGTGCCCGCAGGCACGAAATAAAATCAGATCGTTTTTCGCCGCGGCGTGTACGTGGGGAAAAACACCTCTCGCGGAGCGTGTGTCGAGCTGCCATATTGGCGGCGAGGCACGGAGCGCAGCGCGGCCTTCTCCAAAAAGCGGCAAAGCCGCTTTTTGGAAGATATTATTTCTGCGCCTTGCCGTAGTCGCAGTCTTTTCTAAGCGGGCAGCCGTCGCAGTTGGCTTTGCGGGCGGTGCAGCGGTCGCGGCCGAACAGCACCAGTCGGTGGCAGAAGTCGTTCGACTCCTCCGGCGGCAGGATGGCGCGCAGCTGCTTTTCGACGCTCAGCGGGTCCTTGCTGCCGTCCGTCAGGCCGAGGCGGCCCGTGATGCGGATGCAGTGCGTGTCGCACACGTAGGCGGGCTGGCCGTAGATATCACCGAGGATGAGGTTCGCCGTTTTGCGCCCGATGCCGGGGAGGGCTGTGAGCTCCTCCATCGTGCCGGGGACCTTGCCGCCGTACTTTTCGAGCAGGATCTTCGCGCACTCGACGATGTCCTTCGACTTCGTGTTGTAAAATCCGCAGGAGCGGATCGCGTCGCCGACCTCTTCATACGTCGCGTTCGCGAAGGCCTCAAGCGTCGGGAACTTCTGATAGAGCGACGGCGTGACCATGTTCACGCGCGCGTCGGTGCACTGGGCGGAAAGGCGCACGGCGAACAGAAGCTCGTAGTCCTTTTTATATTCGAGCGAGCAGCGCGCGTTGGGGTAGAGGACCTTCAGCTCCTCCACGATGCGGCGGACGGCGGCTTTGGATTTCATGGCGAAACCTCCTGCGTTTCATCAATACTGCCGACAGTATAGCACAGAGACACGGAAAAATCGACAGAAAAAGTCTGTGCAGTGAAGAAAAAACGTGCTATAATCATTCCATCTGTAAAAAAGGAGGCTTGTGCGATGCGGCTACTATTCAAGCAGCGCTTTTTTTCCTGGTTCGACAGCTATGATATCTACGATGAGGACGGCAACACCGTCTTTACGGTCGAGGGCAAGCTCGCCTGGGGGCATTGCCTGCATATTCTGAACGCCGCGGGCGAGCACATCGGCACCGTGCAGCAGCGCGTGCTGACCTTCCTCCCGAAGTTTGAGCTCTACATCGGCAAGCTGTATTACGGCTGCATCCGCAAGGAATTCACGTTCTTCACCCCGCGCTTTACCCTTGAGTGCAGCGATTGGGAGGTGAACGGCAGCTTCATGGAATGGGACTACACGATCGACAGCGCCTCGCGCGGCTGCATCGCCTCCATCACGAAGGAGCTGTTCCACTGGACGGATACCTATGTGATCGACGTTTACGACCCGAAGGACGCACTGGGCGCGCTGATGGTCGTGCTGGCCATCGACGCGGAAAAATGCAGCAGGAACAACTGATATGAGTGAAAAGAGACCTTTGGCGGATGAGATCCGCCCGCTGACGCTCGACGAGGTCGTGGGTCAGAAGCACTTGCTCGGAAAGGGCGCGCTGCTGCGCCGACTCATCGAGTCCGGCTCGAGCGCGAATATGATCTTCTACGGCCCGTCCGGCACGGGCAAGACGACGATCGCGAACATCATCGCGAACCGCACGAATAAGACCCTGTACCGCCTGAACGCGACGACCGCGAGCCTTCAGGATGTCAAGAGCATTATCTCCGATGTCGGCACGATGATGGCACCGGGCGGCATTCTGCTCTACCTCGACGAAATTCAGTATTTCAACAAAAAGCAGCAGCAGAGCTTGCTCGAATTCATGGAAAACGGCTCTATCACGCTGATCGCGTCGACGACGGAGAACCCGTATTTTTACGTTTACGGCGCGCTTTTATCCCGTTCGACGGTGTTTGAGTTCAAAAACGTCAGCGCGGAGGAGACCATCCCCGCGGTCGAGCGCGCGCTCGGCATTTTGAAAGAGCGCAGCGAGCTGCCGCTTTCCTGGGAGGACGATGTGCCGCGCGTCATCGCGCAGCAGTGCGGCGGCGATGTGCGCAAGGCAGTGAGCGCGTGCGAGCTTTTATACGAGGCGGCGGACGTCACGAACGGCGAACTTTTGCTGAAAAGTGAAGACGCCTTACAGGTCGCACAGCGCAGTGCTATGCGCTACGACAAGGGCGGTGACGCGATGTACGACTGTGCGAGCGCGCTGATGAAGTCGCTGCGCGGCAGCGACCCCGACGCGGCGCTCCACTACCTCGCAAGATTTTTAGAGGCGGGCGATCTGGTCACGCCATGCAGGAGGTTACTCTGCTCGGCGAGCGAGGACGTCGGCATGGCCTATCCGCAGGCTATCGCCATCGTCAAGGCCTGCGTCGACACCGCGATGCAGCTCGGCCTTCCCGAAGCGCAGCTGCCGCTGGCGCAGGCGGCGGTGCTGCTCGCCACCGCACCGAAGTCCAACAGCGTGATCGAGGGCATCGGCGCTGCTTGGGCGGATGTGAAGGCGGGCAAGAGCGGCAATTTCCCGCGCTGCCTCCAGAATGTCCACGCCGATTCGACCGGCGGCGCGCAGGGGCAGAACTACAAGTACCCGCACGCCTACCCGAACCATTGGGTGAAGCAGCAGTATCTGCCCGACGAGCTCAAAAACGTGCAGTACTACCACTACGGCGACAACAAGGTCGAGCGCGCCGCCGCGCAGTACTGGGAAGCGATCAAGGGGTGAGCACATGGACCTGAGGTTGAACGATATTGTCGAAATGAAGAAGCCGCATCCCTGCGGCGAAAAGCTCTGGCTCGTGACGCGCGTGGGCATGGACATCAAGCTCAAATGCACGCGCTGCGGCCGCGAGGTGATGCTCCCGCGCGCCAAAGCAGAAAAGGGCATCAAGAAAATCGTAGAAAGGGAGGAACCCCATGAATAAGAAGACGAGAGCCGTCGCGATCCTGCTGGTCGCGGTGATGATCTTATCGCTCGTTGCATCGATGGTTATTCCGTATTTATAAAATACAGCGCGATAGCGCTGCACATAATTCCCTGCGCCGCGCAGGGGAGCGAGTCAAAGGGGCCATTCTCTTTCGTGAAAGAGAATGGCCCCTTTGGAACCCCAAGAGAAAGACTTAGATTGGCAGTCTCAGGCTTGGATGACTTTTATGCCTCCGGAATGAAAATGCCTGCGCGCGGCGTTGCCGCGTTAGCATTGCTATACGATTTGAGTTGCTTCTATTATCCGCTGCCGCTCTGCCTATCTTGTAGAAGTGCGCAGTAATCACCGTCTACCGGAGTGCTAATCAATGCGGCGAGCGAAGCAATGCCGCATTCCGCACGCAGTCTGCCGCCAGACAAACGTCACTCGCGCATCACGGTAGTAAGGCGCGGTTGCAAACGGAAACGACTCGCAGAAGATTCATGGCGAAGCCATGTACACCGCGCCCGATTGCGCAGCGCGTGCAGTTCTTCAAGATAAAAACTGCCAATGTGCGGGGTCGAGGGGGAAGGCCCCTCGTCCTTTCTCTTGGGGATCAAAGGGGGATATTCTCTTTCCGAGGAAAGAGAATATCCCCCTTAACCGCGTCCCCCACACGGTGTGGGGAAAACCCTGCAGCGCTTTTGCGCTGCCATTTTATCCCGCGAGGGAAAAGATAAGAAAAGGGCATCTTTCGCCCTTTTCTTTTTTTGTCCATTGCTATAATGGACTTCCATTGAGGGAGGTGTGCCATGGTCATCTACATAGAAAGCGTCTTCGCGTTTAACGTTCTCGTCGACTATCTGTTGTTGTTCGGCGCGGCGAGAGTCGCAGGGCGGACAGTCGCGCGGAGAAGACTTTTGCTCGGCGCGGCGGTCGGCGGTATTTATGCGGCAGTGCAGCTCTTTTTGCCGAAAAGCGTCGTTTTGTTGCTGCTTGGGCTCGCTTTGATGGGCGCGGCGGCGTATCGCGGCAGTGGGCGGGCGGTCAAGCTGACGCTGCTGTTTTTCCTTGCCTCGTGCGGCCTCGCTGGCGTGGTGATGCTCTTAGGGCAGAGTCTGGGGTCGATGGCGCGCCTTGCGCGCGGCGTGGTGACAGCAGACCTGCCGTGGGGCGTCTTCCTGATCGCGGCGGGGACGTCGTATTTGCTGCTTTCCGTCGTGTTCCGCTACGGCGCGGCGCGGACAGGGAGCGAGACGGCGGATGTGGTCATCGCCTATCGAGGAAAAACGGCCCGCGTGCGGCTGCTGCGCGACACGGGCAACACGCTCTGTGACCCTGTGACGGGCCTCGGCGTGCCGGTCATCGACCGTCACGCACTGGGAGACCTCATCAGCGAAGAAGAGACCGCGACGCTGCCGCATATTGCGTATTGCAGCGTGGGCAATGTGGATGGAACGCTGCCGCTGCTGCGCTGTGAAGCAATAACGGTTGACGAAATCAAACTCGGCCCGCGCGCCGTTGCCCTGGCGGAGCATCCGCTCGGCGACGGCGGTGCATATGCGGGACTGTGGTGCGAAGGATGCGAAAAGGGGGAGAAGCATGGAGAGCTTGCTCAAAACGCTGTGGCGTAGACTGCGCTTTTATCTCATCGACTGGGGACTCATCGCGCGGCGGGGAATTTTCTACATCGGCGGCAGCGATACGCTCCCGCCGCCGCTCGAGCGGGAGAAGGAAGCTGAGCTCATCGCGCGCATGGATGAAGGCGACGAGAGCGTGCGCGGCACGCTCATTGAGCACAACCTGCGGCTTGTCGCCTACATCGCGCGCCGGTTTGAAAATACCGGCATCAACATCGAAGACCTCATCTCCATCGGTACGATCGGGCTCATCAAGGCAGTGAACACGTACCGCAGCGACAAGAACATCAAGCTTGCGACCTACGCCTCGCGCTGTATTGAAAATGAGATACTCATGCACCTGCGCAAGACCGCGCCGCAGAAGTCCGAGGTCAGCTTTGACGAGCCGCTCAACACCGACTGGGACGGAAACGAGCTGCTGCTCTCCGACATTCTCGGTACCGACGAGGACCTTGTCTTGAAGCCCATTGAGGACGATGTCGACCGCCAACTCCTGATGGACGCGGTCGACAAGCTGACCGCGAGGGAGAGAACAATCATCACGCTGCGCTTTGGCCTCGGTGGACGGGAGGAAAAGACGCAGAAGGAGGTCGCCGACCTGATGGGCATTTCGCAGAGCTATATCTCGCGGCTTGAGAAGCGGATCATCGTGCGGCTGAAGAAGGAAATCCTCAAAATGAGTTGACAAGCGGCGCAAAAAACGGTATGATTCAGCGTGATAAATGCGAAGAAGAGGAGCAGTATCCGCATCTGAAAGCGAAGAGAGAGGGCGGCCGGTGTAAGCCCTTGTGCAGGATGTGGGGAAGTCGCCTTGGAGCTGCCGCGCTGAAAAGAGAGTAAGCCGGACGGGAACTCCCGTTACAGAGGCATGAGTGTCCGCACAATGCGGGAATCCAGGTGGTACCACGGTCATTGATCGCCCTGAGCAGTCAAAGCTGCTCAGGGCGTTTTTTAATGAAAGGAAGCGAATATGGGCATACAGTTTGAGACCGACTACAATATGGAAACGCTGACGGCCATGGCTAAGGGCCTGCGCAAAACCGTGCGCAGAAAGCGCAGCCGCCGCGTACACATTTTTGCGGCAGTTGTGCTGGTTCTCGGTATCCTGACGATTCTTGCCACAGTTGCAGGCGGTGAACCGCTCGGTGCGAGCGGCGTCGTGACGCTGCTTGCGCTGCTGGTGGTCATTCTGGCGACTGTTTTCGAGGACAGGCTCAACGCCTGGTTTGCGAGAAAGCGCCTGCTGCCGGGCACGGAGCACGCCGCTGCCACGTTTGAAGAGGACGGCTACGTTTCGGCAACGGGTGTGACGGAAAGCCGGTTTTCCTATGCCCAGATCGTGGCCGTCGCCGAGACGACGCGCTACTTTGTCTTTGCCCTGTCCTCGCACCATACGCAGGCGTATGACAAGAGAACTATCCGCGGCGGGAGCGTTGAAGACTTCCGCGCGTTTATTGCCGAAAAGACGGGAAAGCTCGTCGAAAAAATCAAATAAGAGCAATATTGTTCAAAAGATAGGAGAAAACCAATGAAAGAATTACCCAAGATCTATGAGCCCCAGCAGGTCGAGGGCCGCATCTATCAGATGTGGATGGACCACGACTGCTTCAAGGCCGAGCCCGACCCGGACAAAAAGCCGTTTTCCATCGTCATGCCGCCGCCGAACGTCACCGGCCAGCTGCACATGGGCCATGCAATGGACTCGACGCTGCAGGACATCCTGACGCGCTTTAAGCGCATGCAGGGCTATAGCGCCCTGTGGCTCCCCGGCACTGACCACGCGGGCATCGCCACGCAGATCAAGGTCGAAGAGGAGCTGCGCACCAAGGAGGGCCTGACGCGCTACGACCTCGGCCGCGAGAAGTTTTTACAGCGCGTGTGGCAGTGGAAGGAAAAGTACGGCAACCGCATCGTCGAGCAGCAGAAGAAGATGGGCGCGAGCTGTGACTGGTCCCGCTCCCGCTTCACGATGGACGAGGGCTGCTCCAAGGCCGTGCGCGAGACGTTCTGCGAGCTCTACGATAAGGGCCTGATCTACAAGGGCAGCCGCATCATCAACTGGTGCCCGCACTGCCTGACGGCGCTCTCCGACGCGGAGGTCGAATATGTCGACAAGCCGGGCCACCTCTGGTATATCCGCTACCCGCTCTCCGACGGCAGCGGCGATATCGTCGTCGCCACCACCCGTCCTGAGACGATGATGGGCGATACGGGCGTTGCGGTCAACCCTGAGGACGAGAAGTTCAAGCACCTGATCGGCAAGACCTGCATCCTGCCCATTATGAACCGCGAAATTCCCATCGTGGGCGACGAATACTGCGAGATCGGCTTCGGCACGGGCGCTGTTAAGATGACCCCTGCACACGACCCCAACGACTTTGAGGTCGGCCTTCGCCACAACCTCGAGGTCATCCGCGTCATTGCCGACGACGGTACGATCAACGAAAACGGCGGCAAGTACAACGGCATGGACCGCTATGAGTGCCGCAAGGCCATCGTCAAGGATTTAGAAGAGCAGGGCTACCTCATCAAGACCGAGCCCTACTCCCACAACGTCGGCACGTGCTATCGCTGCCACAACGACGTCGAGCCCCTCATCTCCGCGCAGTGGTTCGTCAAGATGGAGCCGCTTGCCAAGGAGGCCATCCGCGTCGTGAACGACGGCACGATCAAGTTCGTGCCTGAGCGCTTCACCAAGACCTATATCAACTGGATGGAGAACGTGCATGATTGGTGCATTTCCCGCCAGCTGTGGTGGGGCCATCAGATCCCCGCGTGGTACTGCGACGAGTGCGGCCATATCAACGTCAAGCGCGAAGACCCGACGGAATGCGAAAAGTGCGGCTGCAAGCACCTGACGCGCGAGGAGGACGTGCTCGATACCTGGTTCTCCTCCGCGCTCTGGCCGTTCTCCACGATGGGCTGGCCCGACCTCGATTCTCCCGACCTCAAGTACTGGTATCCCACGTCCGTCATGGTCACGGGCTACGATATCATCTTCTTCTGGGTCGCGCGCATGATCTTCTCCGGTATGGAGCAGATGAAGAAGGAGCCGTTCAAGACCGTCTTCATCCACGGTCTCGTCCGCGACGACAAGGGCCGCAAGATGTCGAAGTCGCTCGGCAACGGCATCGACCCGCTGGAGATGGCCGAGAAGTACGGCGCGGACGCGCTGCGCTTCAACCTCATCACCGGCAACTCCCCGGGCAACGACATGCGCTTCTACGTCGAAAAGTGCGAGGCGATGCGCAACTTCTGCAACAAGATCTGGAACGCGAGCCGCTTCGTGATGATGAACCTGACGATCGACCACGTGGAGCTGCCCAAAAAGCTCGAGCTCGAGGACAAGTGGATTCTCTCGAAGCTCAATACGCTCATCCGCGAGGTCACAGACAATATGGACGCCTTCGAGCTCGGCGTCGCGTCCGCAAAAATTTATGACTTCATCTGGGACAACTACTGCGACTGGTTCATCGAGCTGACGAAGAACCGCCTCAACAGCGACGATCCCGCCACGCGCGAGAACGCACAGAACGTCCTCTGCTATGTCCTCATCGAGACGCTCAAGCTCCTGCACCCGTTCATGCCGTTCATCACGGAGGAGATCTGGCAGGCGCTTCCGCACGAGGGCAGGTTCCTGATGCTCTCCAAGTGGCCGGAGTACAACGAAAAGTTCAGCTTCCCCGCCGAGGAGGAGGCGATGCAGACCGTCATCGAGGCCATCACCGCTATCCGTGCCCGCCGCAACGAGATGAACGTTGCGCCGTCGAAGAAGGTGCACTACACCGTCGCCACCGCGCACGCCGATACATTCAGCGCCGGTATCCCGTTCTTCACGCGTCTGGCCTCTGCCAGCGATGTGACGATCGTGCCCGCCGATGCCGCCATCGACGCCGACGGCAAGGTCGAGGTCGACACCCACGCCGCGCGTATCTTCATGCCGCTCGCCGAACTCGTCGACTTTGAAAAGGAGCTCGCACGCATTGCCAAGGAGAAGGCAAACGCCGAAAAGCAGCTCGCCGGTATCGAGAACAAGCTGAAAAACGAGGGCTTCCTCGCCAAAGCGCCGGAGGCGGTCGTCAACGGCGCCCGCGCCGATGCAGAGAAGCTCAAGGCGCTCATTGAGAAGCTCGATGCTTCCGCTGCGGCGATGAAAAAATAATTACTTTCCTTTAGGAAACGGATTTGGTTCCCTGCGCCGCGCAGGGGACGGATAAAGGGGGGGAGGTTCTCTTTCACAAAAGAGAACCTCCCCCTTTTGATCCCCCAAGAGAAAGGTTTTGACATTGCAAGCGAGCAGCTTGAAGAGCTGCGGCGCTTGCCGAATCGGGTGCCTGTCAGGTGGTGTTGCTATACGACTTGGTTTGCTTCTATCTTCGCTGTCGCTTTGCCTGCGATTCGTTAGTCTTACGCAATCTCCGTCTACTAGGGATTTATGCAAATTTGCTTCTGCCTGCCGGGGCGACTTTGCTGCGCTCGCCGCAATATACGCACTATCGGTAGTAGGCGATTACACTGAACCTGCGATTAGATTCGGGAGCGGCACCCGCAAGGGGTGTGCCGCATCCGTAAGGCAGCAGAGCCGCCAACGGCTGCGCAACAGCGGATAATAGAAGTGAGTCAAATCGTATAGCAACACCAACCGCAGCAATGCCGCGCGCAGGCCTTCCCATTCCGGAGGCATAAAAGTCATTCAAGCCCGAGACTGCCAATCAGACCCTTTCTCTTGGGGGTCAAAGGGGGATATTCTCTTTCCTCGGAAAGAGAATATCCCCCTTATTCGCTCCCCTGCGGGTACGCAGGAAATGTGGTGCAGCGCCGGCGGCGCTGCTATTTCTCCGCGCTACGCGCGGATTTTAGGCGTTTTCCCATGTAAAGCTTACGCGTAAGCGCCGTCTGGGCCGCACCGGCCCGGCAGCAACATCCTTGTCGCGCACGACGCTGCCGACGCGCAGCGTGGAGAGCAGAAAACCGAGCTGTAGCATGTTGAGCAGGATCGTCTTGATGCCAAAGGTGAAAAACGGGAAGGCTACACCGCCGCTGATGGGGATCAGCGTGAGGTCGCAGCAAAGATAGGCGGCCGCCTGCGTGGTGAACGACAGCAGCACGGAATAGGAAACGAGGCGGGCGAGCATACTCTTCTGCCTGCGGCAGCGGCGGAAAGCGAGAGCAAGCAACGCCGTCAGCAGCGTGACGAGTGCGATGAGTGCCAGCCAGCCGCAGCGGTGGACGAGCAGTGTCAGCGCGTGCGCCTGTAAGTCGACCATGCCGAAGCCCTCCGAGCGGGCAAGGTGCTGTGCGCTGTACGGTCCCACGCCGCCTTGACCGATGAATTTGGCGTTTTGCAGCAGTTCGCGCAGTACAACGGTTCGATAGCCGTGTCCGTCAATGTAGGAGTGAGGATCAAGCACAATGGCGAGCTGACGCGCGAACCAGTTTGCACCGAGAACAAGGACCCACACGATGTCGGCGGCGAGCGGCAGGGTGGTGAGCAGCGTCTCCAACTTTTTGCCAAGGCCGAACCAGCCATTGCGGGCGCAGAAGATCAGCAGCGCGCTGTCACAGAGAAACAGAAAGCCCAAATCGAGCAGGCACGGGACGCGCAGGCAGAACATGCACTGCACCGCGAGGCAGACGAAGGCAGCGAAAATGCCCCAGCCGTGCCGCCCGCGCAGCGCATAGAGCAGCACAGCGAACATCAGCGGGAACAGCAGCGGTAGGCCGCGCAGGAGAATATGCGTCGAAACATAGATGTAGCGGAGCCAGAACCCGCCGATGGGCAGGAGACCGAGCAGGATCAATGCGGCATGGAACATGAGCGCGAGCGGCAGGGCAAAGTGCCCGAGCAGCGTAAAATCAAGAAAATACGCCGCGAGCATCGCTGCCGTACCGAGCAGCAGCGCCACGCTCTGATGCACAGCAAAATAGGACAATTCGTAGTCACGAAAGCTTACAAGCGCGGTGAACGCAAGCCCTGCAAGCGCGATGAGTGCCGCGAGCGCAAAAAGAAGCTTTGGTGTTTTCGGCCGGTGGACGCGGTCAAGCTCCGTGCCGATCTCATACGGGTCGCCCGTCAGACGAAGGGATTCTGCGGTCGCGACGGTCTCGTCCATGCCACCCGCCATCAGCGCGTCGCGCTGGTCGCAGAGGTGGGTCAAAAGCTCGTCTTCGACGAGCGGCCGCGCCTTTTTCCACCGCAGCTGCTCAGCCGCGGTGCGGGCAAACTGGGTAAAGGTTTCAGGCAGAGCCAAGGCAGACGCCCCCTTTCAGCACGCGATCGACCGCAGTGGTAAATGTCGCCCATTCGACTTCTTTTTCGCGCAGCAAATGTTGCCCCTTGCGCTCCAAATGGTAGTAGCGGCGCGGGCGCGCCGCGCCCTCATCTTTTTCATAGGAGCGGATGAGCTCCTTTTCCTCAAGTGAGTGCAGCAGGGGATAGAGCGTGCCGGTCTTGAGCGCGAACGCGCGCTCGGAGCGGCGGGAGAGCTCTTCGATCATCTGATATCCGTACATGTCCTGCCCGTCGAGCAGCTTGAGCACGAGCATCGTCGTACTGCCCGCGAGCAGACTTTTGTCGACCGTCATACATACGCCTCCTGATAAGTAGATTGTCTATATAGTAGATTGCCTACATAATAGCGGGAGTGCGGCGCGTTGTCAAGCGGGAAACAGGATATTGCAAAAAAAGAGCGATTTTGCTATGCTTGGGGTATCCAAGATAGGAGGGAGAATTTCCATGAACAAGATCACGCTTGGCAAGACGAATCTTGTCATCGAGAAAAACGGATTTGGCTGCCTGCCGATCCAGCGCATCAGAGAGCAGGATGCGGTCGACCTGCTGCACAAGGCGTATGACGGTGGCATCAACTTTTTCGACACGGCGCGCGCGTATTCCGACAGCGAGCAGAAGGTCGGCGCGGCGTTCTCGTCGATGCGCGACAAGATCGTGCTGGCGACGAAGACCGGCGCGCAGACGGCGGAGGGCTTCTGGAAGGATCTGGAGACCAGTCTCCGCACGCTGAAAACCGACTACATCGACATCTATCAGTTCCACAATCCCGCCTTCTGCCCGAAGCCGGGTGGAGAAGACGGCCTGTACGACGCGGCGCTCGAGGCGAAAAAGCAGGGCAAAATTCGCCACATTTCGATCACGAACCACCGCCTTGCCGTGGCGCACGAGGCCATCGACTCGGGCCTCTACGAGACCTTGCAGTTTCCGTTCAGCTACCTCGCGGGCGAGCAGGAGATGGAGCTCGTCAGAAAGTGCCGCGAAACAAACATGGGCTTTATCGCCATGAAGGGCATGGCAGGCGGCCTGATCCGCGACGGCTTCACGGCGGCGGCGTGGATGGCGCAGCAGGATGGCGTCGTGCCCATCTGGGGCGTGCAGCGCGAGAGCGAGCTTGATCAGTTTTTGCAGTGTATCCGCGAGGGCGTTGAGCTGACGGATGAGCGCAAAGCGACTATCGAGCGTGACCGCAAGGAGCTATGCGGCGAATTCTGCCGCGGCTGCGGCTACTGCATGCCGTGCCCCGCGGGCATCGAGATCAACCAGTGTGCGCGCATGTCGCTCATGCTGCGCCGCGCCCCTGCAGCGGCGTGGCTCACCGAGGAATGGCAGCAGAAGATGCACCAGATCGAAAACTGCCGCCACTGCGGCCACTGCATGTCGAAGTGCCCCTACGGCCTGAACACGCCCGAGCTTTTGCAGGCAAACTACAAGGACTACTGGGAAGTGCTCGCGGCCAGCAAGGCGGAGAAATGAAGCTGGATTTTTCACAAAAATACGCCGTCCGGCCGCTGACGGCGGGGGATGTAGATAAGATTTTAGCGCTCTGCGCGGAGAACGAGCAGTTCTACCGCTATCATCCGCCGCTTGCGACGAGGGAGAGCGTTTTGGAGGACATGACGGCGCTGCCGCCGGGGAAATGCACGGCGGACAAGCATTATCTCGGTTTTTTCGACAGAGAAACGCTCGTCGCCGTGCTGGACCTGATCGAGCGCTACCCGCAAGATGACACCGCCTACATCGGCTTCTTTATGACGAAAAAGGAGCGGCAGAGCCGCGGCCTTGGCACGGCGCTGATCGGCGAGCTGTTGGACGAACTGCGGAGAGAGAGGTTCCGCAAGGTGCGCCTTGCGGTCGACAGGGGCAATCCGCAGAGTAAAGCGTTCTGGGAAAAGAACGGCTTTGCGCTGATGGGCGAGGAATTCCCGCACGGCGATTCGGCGTATCTGCCGATGGAACGCGCGCTGTAAAAGTAAAGAAAGCACCGCTGTGCAGAGGGTATCTGCACAGCGGTGCTTTTCATTTTTTGAGATTATTTCAATTCGTAAGTCCAATCTTCACCGTTCTGGCGGTAGAACAGCTCGTTGAGATCATCTTCTTCAAACACGCGGAGAAGGTCGAGCATGTCGGAAGATGCAAGATCGAGCGAGGGGAGACCGGCGAGCTCCGCCCACCAGACCTAGCCCCCGTCGGAAGAGCGCAGCGTTCCGGTAAACTGCTCCGCGCGATAGAGCAGCACGACATGACGCACGCCGTCTTCGCACCAGTCCTTGATCCTGCACAGGCGCGGAGAGGAGATTGTCAGACCTGTCTCCTCCTGAACCTCACGAATGACGGCATCTGTAAAGGATTCACCCTTTTCAACATGACCGCCCGGAAAAGCAACACCTGGCCAGTTGGATCTGTGCGGTCCTGCACCAAAACCTTGCTGCCGCGGCGGAGCACGCACATATTCATCAGTTCGACGGGCTCAGAGCGTTTCATGTACAACACGTCCTTTTGGGTTTGAAAACTTGCTTGCTATCCATGACTACTGCGCGCCGTGAGGAACCTTTGCCTTGGCGCTGAGCTTGTCGGCGCGAACGGCAAAGACCTCGACTGTGCGGGCTTGCTGCTCGGTGAATTGATCTTCACGGCCTGCCATGTGGCGCATGAGGGAGGTCAGCGCGACGAGCTTTTCTTCACCGTCCAAAAATTCGACATGGCCGACGCCGGTGACGGAGGCGAAGTAGTATCCGCACTGGCAGGCGACATCGTGCTCGTCGAGCGCACCGCGGCAGTCCATTTCAAAGGCGACGGTCGGATTTTTGCGCAGAATGTCGAGCTTACGGCCTTCGCGTGCGCTGTGGCAGAAGAACGAGAACGCACCGCCTTCACAGGCATAGCCGAAATTCAGCGGCAGAAGATACGGCTCTCCATCGTCTACCATGGCAAGATGAATCACTTTACAATCGTTGATAATGGAGAGAATTTCGCTCAGATCGGTGATCTCGCGATCGCTTCTTCGCATGAGAGATCCTCCTTTGATCGTTTTCCTCATTTTACAGGGCGGAAGCGCAGGTGTCAAGGAGGCGCGGCAAAGAAAAATCAAAATACCGGCGGTCTTCGACAAAAAAATGGCAGGAGGACAGGCTATACTTTGAGAAACGAAAGGGAAAACGCTTGAAAGAAACGGAGGGAGAGCAATGGAAGTCATTTCATCAGGCGAAGGGCGTGAACTGACGCTCACGCTGCGCGGGGAGCTCGACCATCACGCGGCGAAGGAGGCGATGCGAAAGCTCGAATGGGAGCTGGATGCGGCGCTGCCGAGCAAACTGACGCTGGATTTTTCGGGTGTGAGCTTTATGGATTCGTCTGGCATCGCCGTCGTGATGCGCGCGCTCAAGCGTATGCGCGCCATGGGCGGCAGCGCTGCGATCAAAAACGTTCCGCCGCAGGCGAAAAAAGTGTTTACCGCCGCGGGAATTTTCCGCATCGTACCGCTTGAGGAGGGGGAAAAGAGCGATGAAAGTAAAACCGAATAACTACATAGCCATTGAATTTCCGAGCCGCAGCGTCAACGAAGGGCTGGCGCGCGCTGCGGTCGCGGCGTTTGCCGCGCAGCTCGACCCGACGCTCGACGAGCTCGGTGACATCAAGACCGCCGTGAGCGAGGCGGTGACGAACGCCATCGTCCATGCCTATCCGCAGGAGATCGGCAAGATCGCGCTGCGCGCATGCATCTTCGACGGAAATCTCCTTGAGATCACCGTGCGCGACTGGGGGTGCGGCATTGCGGACGTCGAAAAAGCGCGAGAGCCGCTCTACACGACTGGCGGTGAAGAGCGCAGCGGCATGGGCTTTACGATCATGGAGAGCTTTATGGATTCGCTCGCTGTGCGCTCGAAAAACGGCAAGGGCACGGTCGTGACGATGAAGCGCAGGATCGCGCTGCGCACGGCGCGCCGATGAACGCCGCGCCGGAATTGCTCGAGGCCGCGGCGCAGGGCGACGAGCAGGCCTGCGAGCAAATGCTGCGCGAGAACAGCGGCCTCATCTGGAGCATCGTGCGGCGCTATTACGGCCGCGGCGTGGAGCCGGACGACCTCTATCAGCTCGGATGCCTTGGATTCATCAAAGCAATAAAGGGATTTGACTTTGCATTCGGCACGCAGTTTTCAACCTACGCTGTGCCGAAGATCGCGGGCGAAATTCGACGCTTTCTGCGCGATGACGGCGCAATCAAGGTGAGCCGCAGCATGCGTGAGCAGGCGGCGACGATCTTCGCCGCGCGCGAAAAGCTCAAAAATACACTCGGGCGCGAACCAGCGCTCTCCGAGCTTTCGGAGGAGACGGGATTCAATGCCGAGGAGATCGCGCAGTGTGAGTTGGCGGTCGCTGCGCCGGACAGCTTGCAGCGCGAAACGGGCGACGGCCTGACGCTCGAGGGGATGCTCGGCGGCGAATCGCCAGAGGACGGGCTCATTGAGCGCATCGCGCTGCGCGAAGCCATCGACGAGCTCCCTGAGCGCGAAAAAATGACGATCCTGCTGCGCTTTTTCAAGGGGCTGACGCAGGAGCAGGCGGCGCGCCTTCTGGGCGTGTCGCAGGTGCAGGTATCGCGGCTGGAGCGCCGGGCGCTGGAGAAGCTGAGGGCGTCTCTTTCGGACGGGCTTTGAAGTAGCTTTCGTCCTGAAACTCCGTCATCATGCCCCAGTAGCGCTTGGGCATGTGCGTCATGCGAAGCTTTTCATTTTTGCGCGCCTCGATGGCGACGGTGTCGTAAAAGCGGCGCCAGAGGCGGCGATAGCCCGCCTCGACTTCGTCCGGCTGCGCCATTTCAAAGTGATTGAGCGGCACGATGCGCGACACGCCGCCGCTATAGAGCAGCGCCTCGCAGTGCGTGCGGTCGTAGAGGAAAAACGTCTCGTTGTGATAGCGTTCGCAGAAGTGGCGGCGCAGGACAGGGAGCACACGGTTTTTCGGTTCGATCTCCGCGCCGAGTACGCCGTCAAAGTCGGAAAAGCGGGTGAAGCCGCGGAATTGTTCGACCTCGCCCGAAAGCTGCCGCACGGCCTTGAGCAGTGGCAGATAGGTGTCGTCGCTCAGGCGCGAGAGCAGCGGCGCGCCCTCGCGGTAAAATTTGACGATGAAGCGGTAAATGGCCATCTCCTTGTCGGGAAGGCAGGTGAGAAACGCGCGGCGCAGGAAGGGGCCGACTTCCGGACTTCGCTTGTAGAGGCTGCGGTAGATGCGCTGCGCGTGGGCGCGGTCCGTCGTGACCGCGCGAATTTCAAAAAGGGAGGGCTCGTCGTCCCCATCGCGCAAAATCGCGGTGGGGCGTTCTTTTTTTGTGTAGCTTTCAAACACGCAGCAGAGGAGCCCTTCAAAGCTGCCGTCGTATTGATAGATGATCTCGCGCCATGCCATAGCGGCCTCCTTAGCCGACCTGATCGAAAAGGGATAGCTGCTGTGCCTCGGCCTGTGGGAGCGCGCGGCGCTCCACGGCCATCAGGTTTTGCAAAATGCCCTCCTGCGACAGCTTGAGCGGCGAGGCATAGCGCCCGCCGCAGGTGAGAAAGTATTGCGCACGCTTCATCACGACGCCGAGCTTTTTGAGGTCCTCCGCGCGCAGCGCGCCCGAACGGCGCGCGACCAGAATGCGCTTGGCGCTCACAACGCCGATGCCCGGCACGCGCAGCAGCGCTTCGTAGTCCGCGCGGTTCACCTCGACGGGGAAGAACTCGGGATGGCGCAGCGCCCAGCAGCACTTGGGGTCAAGGGCAGGATCAAAGTCCGGCGCGTTGTCGTCGAGCAGCTCGTTTGCGCGAAAGCCGTAAAACCGCAGCAGCCAGTCGGCCTGATAGAGCCGGTGCTCGCGCAGCAGCGGCGGCTTGGTGTCGAGCGCGGGCAAAAGCGTGTTCTCGACTACCGGCACATAGGCTGAGTAGAACACGCGCTTTAACCGATAGGAATCGTAAAGCGCCTGCGTGAGATTCAGAATGTGCAGGTCGCTTTCCTTTGTCGCGCCGACGATGAGCTGTGTGCTCTGCCCCGCGGGGGCGAAACGCGGTGCGTGCTTGTATTTGACAAGCTCCTGCTTGCTCTGCTTTGCGCGGTCGCGGATCTGCGTCATCGGGCGCAGGATGGCCTGCTTTGTTTTATTGGGGGCGAGCAGCTTGAGTCCTGCTTCGCTCGGCAGCTCGATGTTCACGCTCAGGCGGTCTGAAAGAAAGCCGAGCTGTTCGACAAGTTCCGGCGATGTGCCGGGGATAGCCTTGGCGTGGATGTAGCCGTTGAAGCGGTACTCGCTGCGCAAAATCGACAGCGCGCGGATCATCAACTCCGTCGTATAGTCCGGCGAGCGCAGCACGCCGGAGGAGAGGAACAGCCCTTCGATATAATTGCGGCGGTAGAATTCGATCGTCAGCTCGGCAAGCTCTTCGGGCGTAAAGGTTGCGCGCGGTGTGTCGTTCGTGCAGCGGTTGACGCAGTATTTGCAGTTGTAGCAGCAGTCGTTCGAGAGTAGCACCTTCAAGAGCGTCACGCAGCGGCCGTCGGACGAAAACGTGTGGCAGCAGCCTGCGACGGACGTGGACGTGCAGCCGATCTTGCCCTCCTGATAGCCGCGCTTGGCCCCGCTCGAGGTGCAGGCGGCGTCGTACTTTGCCGCGTCGGAAAGGATCGTGAGCTTGTCGAGAAGGTTCATGTTCTCAGCGGGCGGATCTCGCTCTGCGGCGCTTGGGCTGGTCGAGCAGGAGCAGCGTGTTCATCACCTTGGTGGTGACGACGCTGACGCCGATGAAAACGAAAATAAATGTGGAAGCAGCCATGGAAAATTCCTCCTGACAAATAGAATCTTTGTTCGAGTATGATTATAAATCGAACAAACGTTCTTGTCAACAAAAAATCGAACAAAAAGTTGATTTTTGTCGAACGGAGTTGACCGGAGCACGAAAAAAGGGTAAGATGTAGAAAGATCAGGAAAGGTGAAAACAATATGAGCGATTTTATCGCCCGCTATGCCGCTGCGAGAAAAGCGGCCATTGCGCGGGATTTTGCAAAACTCAACCCTGAACAGCGCCGCGGCGTGCTGACGACCGAGGGCGCGCTGCTGCTGCTCGCGGGCGCGGGCAGCGGCAAGACGACGGTTCTCATCAACCGCGTCGCAAATCTTTTGACCTACGGGCGGGGGAGCGACAGCGCGGATGTGCCGGCGTGGGCGACGGAGGACGACCTTGCATTTTTGGAGAGCTATCCCGAGCATCCGACGAGCGACGAGCGCAGCCGCATGGTGCACCTCTGCACGCTTGAACCCGCCGCGCCGTGGTCGGTGCTGGCGGTGACATTCACGAACAAGGCGGCAAACGAGCTGAGAGAGAGACTCTCCGCCTTCGGTATCCAGGGCGCGGAGAGTGTTTGGGCGATGACGTTCCACTCCGCCTGCGTGCGCATCCTGCGCCGCGATATCGACCGCCTCGGCTTTTCGCGCGACTTTACGATCTACGACACGGATGACTCCAAGCGCGTCATCAAGGACATTTTGAAAGAGCTGAACATCGACGAGAAGAAGCTCACGCCGCGCGAGGTGCTTTCGGCCATCTCGAACGCAAAGGACGCGATGGAGTCGCATCAGGACTACTCCCGCCGCTGGAAGGACAGCGGCGACTGGCGCAAAGAGGCAATCGCCAAGATCTATACGCGCTACGTGCACCGTCTGGCCGAGGCGAACGCGCTCGACTTTGACGACATCATCCTCCACGCGGTCACGCTGCTGCAACAGGAGGGCGAGGTGCGCGACTACTACCGCCGCAAGTTCCGCTATGTGCTCATCGACGAGTATCAGGACACGAACCGGCTGCAATACCTTTTGATGAAGCAGCTCGTGGGGGAGAAGGGAAACATCTGCGTCGTCGGCGACGATGACCAGAGCATCTACAAGTTCCGCGGTGCGGATATCACAAACATCCTGAATTTTGAAAAGGAGTACAAGGGCTGCCGCACGATCCGCTTGGAGCAGAACTACCGCTCGACGCAGAACATCCTCGACGCGGCGAATGCGGTCATTAAGAATAACACGGGCCGCAAGGGCAAGACCCTCTGGACCGATGCGGGTGCGGGCGATAGGGTGCTCATCAAGACCGTCTTCAACGAGCAGGACGAGGCGAACTTTGTCGTCAGCAGCATTATGATGGACTACAACCGCGGGCGGAACTGGAAGGAAAATGCCATTTTGTACCGCATGAACGCACAGTCGAACGCGCTCGAATACGCGTTCAAGCGCAACGGCGTGCCGTATCAGGTCGTCGGCGGGACAAAGTTCTTCGAACGCGCGGAGGTCAAGGACATGCTCGCGTACCTCGCGGTCATCAACAACCCGAGCGATGACTTGAGGCTTCGCCGCATTATCAACAATCCGCCGCGCGGCATCGGCAATACGACGATCGAGCGCGTGCAGGATCTCGCGAGCGAGCAGGGCGTGCCGATGATGGCCGTTTTGCAGCACGCAGGGGAGTACGCCGTGCTCAAGAGCGCGGCGGGCAAGCTCGAGCGCTTCGCCCAGCTCATCGCCGCGCTGCGCGAGATGGCAGACGCGATGGAGCTCGCGGAGTTCTATGACGCGGTCTGCGAGCAGACGAGCTATGTACGCACGCTGCAGGAAAAGGGCGACGTGGAGAGCCGTGGGCGGCTTGAAAACGTGCAGGAGCTCAAGTCGAACATCGTTTCGTTCCTCGAAAACGATCCGGAGGATGCGACGCTCTCGGGCTTTTTGAACGAGATCGCACTCTACACCGACCTCGACAGCGCGACGAGCGACAACTGCGTGACGATGATGACGATGCACAGCGCAAAGGGTCTTGAGTTCCCGTGTGTGTATGTCGTCGGCGTGGAGGAGGGCATCTTCCCCGGCGAGCGCGTGCGCTACAACGATGAAGAGGTCGAAGAGGAGCGCAGACTGTGCTATGTCGCGATGACGCGTGCAAAGGAGCGCCTGACGATGACCTGCACGCGCCAGCGCATGCTGTTTGGCCGCACGAGCGTCAGTGAACCCTCGCGTTTTTTGGAGGAGGTCCCGTCGGAGAATGCCGACTGGGTCGGCCGTCAGGCGCAGGGCGCGTCCGGCTTTGGCGACACGAGCTTTGACGAGGGAAGCTCGTATTCTACGCGCGGCTACGGCAGCTACGGTCAGGGCGCGGCGCGCTACGACAGCGTCATGCAGCGCAGACCAAAATCGCAGGCGTCGCAAAAACTCGCGGCGCAGAAGCCCGCCGCCTCCGCGCCGCTGCTTCAGCTTTCCTCCGGCGACCAGATCCACCACAAGACGTTCGGTGACGGACTGGTCATCTCCGTCACCCCTATGGGCGGCGATGCGCTGCTTGAGGTGGCGTTTGATACCGTTGGCACCAAAAAGTTAATGCTGAAAACGGCGGGGGTACATATTACTAAGTTGTGATTGCCCCACACCGTGTGGGGATGCGGATAAGGGGGCCATTCTCTCGCGTGAGAGAATGGCCCCCTTTGACCCCCAAGAGAACG
>ERZ773242.354-NODE-354-length-56818-cov-8.573366_pt1 | contig 56818 bp, 45 predicted proteins | sample MGYA00511077_ERZ773242 | MGnify/ENA primary metagenome ERZ773242 (study PRJEB29015, sample SAMEA2737754) | human gut metagenome | biome: human gut; feature: human-associated habitat; material: faeces | place: China | collected 2012 ... | reverse complement strand
AAAGTCGGGGCTTTGGGCATAAAAAAGAAGGTGAGAATTTTGACACACCTTCTTTCCAAACGCAACGAATAAATTATTAATTACTTACACTCTTATTATTTCTTACAGTCGCAAGAAGAGTAAGCCACTAACATCCAAACCAATTTTTCCTGTTCCTTCAGGTAATCGCTCATCAATGCTACTGTCGCCTCGTCTCCGGATTCGGAAGCCAAAGAAAGTAATTTACGTTCTTCGGCAATAAACTGGCCGTAAGTGTCCAGAACGTTTTCCAACGCTTCGTCTGCACAAGATACGCCCGACACCTCCTTTACTTTGGCAACTTTCAGATATTCACTGAATTTGTTAACCGGAACACCACCTAACATCAGGATACGCTCAGCCAGTTCATCTACCTTTTCAGCGGCATCGTTATACATATCTTCGAACTTGCTGTGGAGAACAAAGAAACCGTGTCCCTTAATGTTCCAATGGAAACCGCGAAGGTTTGTATAGAATACCTGATAATCGGCTAATAACTGTTGTAATGCTTCAACTACTTTACCTGCAGCAACTGCATCCAAATGGATATAATCTAATGTCTTCATAATACTTTACTTTTTAATTGTTATACTTTTCGTTTTTCTTGTACTGCAAAGATACATCAGATATAAGTACCTGTCAAACAGATAATTTTTATACACAAATAGATATACTCTATCACACTTCCGGCAGAACGGATTACCAGTCCGATACCGAAGACACAGCATTCGTCGGAATGATACTTTTACACAAATATTCCATACCTGCCTGCTCTTGCTTTCAAAACATATATGCTTTGAACACGAAACATATATGTTTTGAAATCGAATCATATATGTTTCGCATTGCATTTCATGATTTTTTCCTACCTTCGTAAAAATTATCAATACAGAGTCCGTAACAACAAACAAAGAATATTATGAATATACAACAACTCGAATACATCCTGGCTGTAGACACATACCGCCATTTTGCCAAAGCTGCAGAACATTGCCGCGTAACTCAACCGACATTAAGCATGATGATCCAGAAACTGGAAGATGAACTGGGCGTGAAACTTTTCGACCGCAATATCCAGCCGGTCTGCCCTACTCCTGCCGGCCGTAAGGTGATCGATCAGGCACGTGTAGTCCTCTACCAAACTTCTCTGATTAAAGATATCGTAAACGAAGAAGAGCAATCTTTGAAAGGAACGTTCCGCCTCGCCGTGTTACCGACGATTGCTCCTTATCTGCTTCCCCGCTTTTTCCAGCAAGTATCGGAAAAGCATCCTGATCTGGATATCCGCATTCTGGAAATGCAAACGGCTCCTACAACGAAAGCCCTCCTTAACGGCGAAATAGATGCTGCCATCATCGCGAACCAACCAACGGAGGTGCAGCTACAGGGAGACATCCTATACTACGAACAGTTTTATGCTTACGTAGCCCGTAACGAAAGCGTGTTCAAGAAAGAGATGGTCCGCTCCGCCGATATCAGCGACGAACGTCTTTGGTTGCTGGATGAAGGACATTGTTTCCGCGATCAGCTGATGCGTTTTTGCCAAATGGAAAAGGTCAAACTCCGTCAGGCAGCCTACCGTCTGGGAAGTCTGGAGACTTTTATGCGTATGGTTGAAAGCGGCAACGGCGTCACTTTTATTCCGGAACTGGCTACCTATCAGTTAAGCGAACAGCAAAAAGAACTGGTACGCCCGTTTGCCATCCCCAAACCGGCACGTGAAATCGTCTGGGTAACCCGCAAAGATTTTATCCGGCATTCGGTCGCCGGTATTCTGATCGAAAGCATCCGAAAATCTGTTCCAAAAGAAATGCGTACGCTGCAAGCGGGGTTGCGAGTGGTCTGAAACGGAATTGTCTTTCATAGGACAGCAAAATTTGGAAAGCCGGCAATTTAAACACATGATCGATTCATGTCTATCTGGCTAAAAAACACCCCTGACGAAATAAATATTTCGGATGCGATGAAAAAAAATATCACTTTATGCTTGTAGTTTCCAAAAAAGCGTTACTTTTGCTGCGTATTTAAAAACAAAGAGACAAAATGAATCGATTTAGCTTTACATATTACTTTTATTACTTTTACTTTAGCAGAGTGAAGGCAGGAGTTTGTATGTAAAGCATTGATGAATGAATGTATATATCAATAACAAAATATGAAGTCCTGCCGGTTTCGGTGGGACTTTTTTGTTATTGAAAATTGAGAATTGAAAAATAATAGATAAAGAGAAGATGAAAAAGAAAGTAGCAATCCAGGGAATAGCCGGTTCGTATCACGATATAGCCGCCCGTAATTATTTCGAAGGTGAAGAGATTGAAATTATCGGTTGCAACACATTCAGAGATGTTATTTCGACCATCAAGAAAGATCCTTCCATTCTGGGAATGATGGCGATCGAAAATACGATTGCAGGCAGCTTGTTGCAGAACCATGAGTTGATCCGCGAAAGCGGTTTGCAAGTTATCGGCGAATACAAACTGCGCATATCCCACTCGTTGGTTGCACTTCCAGGGACCAATATCCACGATGTCAAAGAAGTCAACTCTCACCCGATCGCCCTAATGCAATGTACCGATTTCCTCGATACGCTACCTAACGCAAAAGTGGTCGAGAAGGAAGATACCGCCATGAGCGCCCGGTGGATTTCGGAAAACCAACTGAAGGGACACGCCGCCATCTGTGGGAAACTGGCCGCCCAGATCTACAACATGGAAGTCCTTGCCGAAGGGATCGAGACAAACAAACGAAACTTCACCCGCTTTTTGGCAATAGCCGACCGATGGACGGCAGACGAGATGCTCAAAGGTGAAGACAAAAACAAAGCGTCGGTCGTTTTCGCTCTCCCCCACACAGCCGGCAGCCTCTCCAAAGTTCTCTCCGTCCTTTCCTTCTACGACATGAATCTTTCTAAAATACAATCCTTGCCAATCATCGGCCGCGAATGGGAATATCTGTTCTATATCAATCTGACATTTACGGACTACCTGCGCTACAAACAGGCATTGGATGCTATCAGACCATTGACAAAAGACTTAAAAATATTAGGTGAATATGCAGAAGGAAAACAAAGTGTATAACATTACCCCCGCTAATCGCGTAGGTAGCGTACAGGAATACTACTTTTCCAGGAAACTGAAAGAAGTAGCCGAAATGAACGCCGCTGGTAAAAATGTGATCAACCTCGGCATTGGCAGTCCCGATCTTCCCCCTTCGGAACAGACAATCGAGACATTGTGTGAACATGCTCGTAAGCCGAACGAACATGGTTATCAGCCGTATGTAGGTATTCCTGAACTGCGTAAAGGATTCGCCGATTGGTATAAGAAATGGTATGACGTGGATCTTGATCCGAAAACAGAGATCCAACCGCTGATCGGTTCCAAAGAGGGAATCCTGCACATATCGCTGGCATTCTTGAATCCGGGCGATGGCGTGCTGGTTCCCAACCCCGGCTATCCGACCTATAGTTCGGTTAGCAAACTGGTTGAAGCCAATCTGATCCCTTACAAACTGAAAGAAGAATTAGGCTGGCAACCGGACTTCGAAGAACTGGAAAAAATGGATCTCTCGAACGTCAAACTGATGTGGACCAACTACCCCAATATGCCGACAGGAGCTAATGCCAGCATGGAACTGTACGAAAAACTGGTCGCTTTCGGAAAGAAGCACGGAATCATCATTTGCAACGACAACCCGTATAGTTTCATTCTGAACGAACATCCGTTAAGCATCCTGGCCGTACCGGGAGCCAAAGACATCTGTATAGAAATGAACTCCATGAGTAAAGCGCACAATATGCCAGGCTGGCGTATGGCAATGCTCGCTTCCAATGCCCAATTCGTACAGTGGGTCCTGAAAGTAAAAAGCAATATCGATTCCGGACAGTTCAAGCCGATGCAATATGCGGCCGTCGAAGCATTGAGCGCACCGAAGGAATGGTATGACAATATAAACCGTGTATACCGCAGTCGCCGTGATCTCGCCGGACAGATCATGCACACGTTGGGATGCGAATACGACGAAAAGCAGGTAGGTATGTTCCTTTGGGGGAAAATCCCAGCCGGAGCAGAAGGCAGCGAAGCAATAGCCGACAGAGTCCTGTACGAAGCCAACGTATTTCTAACGCCGGGATTTATCTTTGGCAACCTAGGCGAACGTTACATCCGTATCTCGCTCTGCTGTAAAAACGAGACATTGGAAGAAGCTTTGAAGAGAATAAAAAAGATTTATGATTTATAGTTTATGATTTATGTATCACCATCCAATCATATTCTCAAATCATAAATCATAAACTATAAATCATAAATTACAAATCATCATACAGTCATGGAAATGGAATTAGAATCAATCATGTTACCCGGTATAGACCCGCAACGTCCTATTGTAATCGCCGGTCCGTGTAGCGCTGAGACAGAAGAGCAAGTAATGGAAACGGCCAGAGGAATCGCAGACAAAGGCATCAAGTTGTTCCGCGCAGGAATCTGGAAACCTCGTACCAAACCGGGTGGATTCGAAGGAATTGGTGCAGAAGGCTTGCAATGGTTGAAACGGGTAAAAAAGGAAACAGGTATGTATGTGGCTACCGAAGTGGCAACGAAAGACCATGTTTTCGAAGCATTGAAAGCAGGGATCGACGTGTTGTGGATCGGAGCCCGTACAACGGTTAATCCGTTCGCCGTACAGGAGATCGCCGATGCACTGAAAGGAGTAGATGTTCCTGTTTTGATCAAGAACCCGGTCAATCCAGATTTGGAACTGTGGATCGGAGCTTTCCAGCGTCTCTATGGTGCCGGTATCCGTCGTCTGGGAGCCATCCATCGCGGTTTCAGCTCTTATGATAAGAAGATGTACCGCAACCTCCCGCTCTGGCATATCCCCATCGAACTTCGTCGCCGCATGCCGAACCTGCCTATTTTCTGTGATCCGAGCCATATCGGAGGCAAACGCGAACTGATCGCTCCTCTCTGCCAGCAGGCTATGGACTTGAGTTTCGATGGTTTGATCATCGAATCGCATTGCAACCCTGATTGCGCTTGGAGCGACGCTTCACAGCAGATCACACCGGATGTATTGGATTACGTTCTGAATTTATTGGTTATCCGCGACTCCAACCAGACAACGGAAAACTTGGCTGAACTCCGCCGCCAGATCGATGGTATCGACGAACAACTACTGGAACTGCTGGCTAAACGTATGCGTATCTCCCGCGAGATCGGCGTGTACAAAAAAGAGCACAATATGCCAATCCTGCAATCACCGCGCTACAGCGAAATTCTGGAAAAGCGTTCCAATATGGGTGAGCAGATGGATTTGAGTACGGACTTTGTAAAAGAAATCTTGAAAGAAATCCATGAAGAATCCGTCCGCCAGCAGATGATCATCATGAATGAACAATAATAATAATGTGCCAATGAGCTAATATGCCAATTTGCCAATGGGACATTCTCTTTAATTGGTACATTGGCACATTATTATGGACACATTAATACATTAAACAATTACTGATAATGAAAATATTGATATTGGGTGCAGGGAAGATGGGATCTTTCTTCACCGATTTACTTAGTTTTGAACATGAAGTAGCCGTACTTGAGAGCGATCCGAAACGGATGCGTTTCATATACAACGCCCTTCGCCTACAGAAGCCGGAAGAAGTTGCCGAATTCAAACCCGAATTAGTCATCAATTGCGTGACACTAAGCTATACGATCGAAGCATTCAAGAGTGTCATGCCTTACCTGCAGCCATACTGTATCATCTCGGATATCGCATCGGTCAAGACACACCTGAAAGAATTTTACGAAACATGTGGCTTCCCGTATGTTTCTACCCACCCGATGTTTGGTCCGACATTCGCCAATTTGGGACAACTGGAGAAAGAAAATACGATCATTATCTCCGAAGGGGATCATCTGGGAAAAATATTCTTCAAAGATATCTATTCCAGCCTGCGCCTACATATCTGCGAATATACTTTCGAAGAACATGACAAAGTCGTGGCTTATTCGCTCGGTATTCCGTTTGCATCCACAATGGTATTCGCTGCCACGATGAAACACCAGGATGCTCCGGGTACAACTTTCAAACGTCACATGAAGATAGCCAGAGGCCTGCTTTCCGAAGACGACTATCTATTGACGGAAATCCTTTTCAACCCGCGCACACCTCATCAGATCGCACGCATCCAAGAGGAACTGGATATCTTGCAGGAAATTATCAAAAACAAAGATTCGGAAAGAATGAAAGAATACCTGACCAAGATCAGGAAGAATATCGAATAATACAGTTCAATACACCGCTTTCCAAGATACAATCTGGTAACAACAAATCGTTCCACAGCTGTGAGTCGTCCAGCTCACACTTGTGGAACAACTTATTTAATGACTTCATACCATAAAACAAACGATCATGAACAACATCATCCACTTTATGGCAAGACTATCATTGCTATATTCCCTGTTATGGAGCATTTCCATTCACGCTTATGCACACAGCCGAGATACCGACCCAAACTCCACATATCCGACACCGGACCGTCTTTTCCACATTGCACGTAGCTTGAACCGCAACCTCGTCTGTTATGATGCCAACCAAACCAATGGCAAACTGGACACCAAAGAACCCATAAAAGTTTACTGGCTGAACCGAGAAATGGAACCGGGAAAAACTAACGGACTAAGTTTCATACAAAAAAAGATGGCCTACGGTTACAAAGTGGTTTCAATAGCAGAACATACTTGCACGATTACCCTAACGGCTTATCCGGAAAAGAAACTGACGATCTGTAGGGAGGGAGATCACTTCGTCTGCCATGTCAAGATAGACAACCGGCAGGCTATCCTACAATCTTTGTATGTCAAGGCCAGCCCCAACAATCCGCTAAATGTGGAATACGTGGAACTGCAAGGCATAACAACCGATACTGGCGTCCCTGTTACGGAAAAGGTCAGCAAATAAAAAAGAAATACGGTTGCTATCAACTACACAGGTCTTTGAACTTTTTTGCAACTATTTTGCAACTAAAAAATGTAAAAACCGCTTGAAAAGCGTATTTTTGTCCTTGTATTTCAAAAAAGAGTGTTTTACGGATGAAGGTATGTATAGCTGAAAAGCCCAGTGTAGCACGCGAAATTGCAGAAGTTCTCGGGGCAACCAAAAAGATGAACGGGTATATTGAAGGAAACGGGTATCAGGTAACCTGGACTTTCGGACATCTGTGCACTCTCAAAGAGCCCAATGATTATTCAGAGAACTGGAAACGATGGAGTCTAGCTTCCCTCCCAATGATCCCGCCTCGATTCGGGATCAAGTTGATCAGCAACCCGACATACGAACAGCAATTCAAAACAATCGAAGAACTGATGCAGAATGCCGAAATGGTTATCAACTGCGGAGATGCCGGCCAGGAAGGAGAACTGATCCAGCGTTGGGTGATGCAAAAGGCTGGCTGTAAATGCCCGGTCTACCGCCTATGGATATCTTCGTTGACAGAAGAAGCGATCCGCGAAGGTTTTCAACATTTGAAAGAACAGTCCGACTTCACCAAGTTATACGAAGCCGGTCTTTCCCGCGCCATCGGTGACTGGCTGTTAGGAATGAACGCAACGCGCCTTTATACGCTCCGCTACGGACAAAATCGGCAAGTGCTTTCCATCGGACGAGTACAGACACCTACCCTTGCACTCATCGTAAACCGACAAGCCGAAATAGACAACTTTAAGCCGGAACCTTATTGGGAACTGAAAACAGTTTACCGAAACACTACTTTCTCGGTTACCAAAGGCAAATTCACGAAGAAAGAGGAAGGGGAAGCTTTCCTGGAAATAGTCCGGCAAAAAGAATTCACCGTCACCGACATATCAGAAAAGAAAGGGAAGGAATATGCTCCCCGCCTTTTCGACCTGACTTCGTTGCAGGTGGAATGTAATAAAAAATTTGCTTTCACGGCAGACGATACGTTGAAGCTGATCCAGTCGCTATACGAAAAGAAAGTGACAACCTACCCGCGTGTCGACACCACTTTTCTAAGTGACGATATCTATCCTAAAGTTCCCAACACACTTAACGGCCTGGTTGACTATATCGACCTGACGGCCTCGCTGTTGAAAGCGAAAATACGGAAAGACAAACGTGTATTCGACAACTCGAAGGTGACAGACCACCATGCCATCATCCCGACCGGTGTACCAGCACGTAACCTGACGGACAACGAACGGAAGGTGTACGACCTGGTGGTCCGCCGTTTCATCGCAGCTTTTTACCCAGACTGCGAAATCTCGACTACTACGGTATTGGGTAAAGTCGACAAAGTAGATTTCAAGGTAACAGGCAAACAGATACTGAAACCGGGATGGCGCGTTGTGTTCGGAGCAGAGCAGAAAGACTCGGACGCCGAACCGTCAGATGAAGAAGGCGTACTGCCGGATTTCGTAAAAGGAGAAAGTGGCCCCCACAAACCGACATTAGGCGAAAAATGGACACAGCCGCCCAAACCCTACACCGAAGCGACATTGCTCCGCGCCATGGAAACAGCCGGTAAACTTGTGGACAATGACGAATTGAGAGACGCATTGAAGGAAAATGGTATAGGCCGTCCTTCCACCCGCGCCGCCATCATCGAGACTTTATTCAAACGCAATTATATCCGCAAGGAACGCAAGAACCTTTTTCCTACAGCTACTGGTGTGGAACTCATCGACACGATACAGGAAGAGCTGCTGAAAAGCGCCGAACTGACCGGTCTTTGGGAAAAGAAACTACGACAAATCGAACGGGGCACCTACGAAGCCCGTACTTTTTTGGAAGAGCTTAAGCTGATGGTCCATCAAGTAGTGATCAACGTCCTCTCCGACCAGACCGGACGCACCATCACAATCGAGCAGGCTGCTCCGGAGAAGCCCCAAGCCGAAAAGGAGCCGAAAGGGAAAAAAACGCGCAAACCGCGTGCCAAGAAGGAAAAGACTGCCGGTCAACCGGAATCAACAACCGTTCCCGTAAAGCCGGTATGCCCGATTTGTAAGAAAGGTAGCATCTTGCGTGGGAAAACGGCTTACGGCTGTTCCGAATATAAAGATGGTTGTACTTTCCGCATGGATTACGCCACCTATGGTGAAGGTTTGTCAGATGAGGAATTAGTGAAGGTGATCAGTGGAATCGGAAAGGATTAAACCGACAAATTGGTTTACACTTTCTTTACGATAAATCAGAACGTGAAAACATAATTAATAAAGAACTACAAAGTATTTTAAAACAAAATGGGGTTTAATAATTAATCTAAAATCAATGAAAGAAGAATGGTTTCCTTTGGTCGATGAAAAGGGAGAGACAATAGGAAAAGCAACCCGCAAAGAGTGCCATAGCGGATCGAAAATGTTACATCCGGTAGTGCACCTGCATATTTTCAATAAAGCAGGTGACCTCTACCTACAAAAGCGTTCGATAAACAAAGATATCCAACCCGGTAAATGGGATACTGCAGTGGGGGGGCATATTGACTACGGAGAAACGGTCGAAGATGCCCTTCACCGGGAAGTACGGGAAGAATTGGGGATAACAGATTTCATCCCGCAATTCATCACCCGTTATGTATTCGAATCGGCTATAGAAAAAGAGTTAGTCAACACCTACCGTACCACTTACGACGGTCCGATCATCCCTGACCCTTCCGAACTGGACGGTGGACGTTTCTGGCCTCCTTCCGAAATCCTCGAAAATATGGGAAAAGGAATTTTCACACCCAACTTCGAAGGGGAATATAAACGGTTATTCATGTAAACTACAAAAACACTAAAACAATGGCAAAAGAATTAGAACTCAAGTACGGCTGTAACCCCAACCAGAAGCCGTCGCGCATTTTCATGCAGCAAGGGGAGCTGCCCATAGAAGTCTTGAACGGACGTCCCGGATATATCAACTTCCTGGATGCTTTCAACAGCTGGCAATTAGTAAAAGAACTGAAAGAAGCAACCGGACTGCCCGCCGCCGCTTCCTTCAAGCACGTAAGTCCGGCAGGAGCCGCCGTAGGTATCGAGATGAACGATACGTTGAAGAAAATCTATTTTGTGGACGATCTTCCGCTCACTCCGCTTGCAACCGCCTATGCTCGCGCCCGCGGTGCCGACCGTATGTCGTCCTACGGCGACTTCATCGCACTCAGCGACATATGCGACGAAGCGACTGCACGCCTCATCAACCGCGAAGTTTCCGATGGCGTCATTGCTCCCGACTATACATTGGAAGCGCTTGAAATCCTGAAAAATAAACGGAAAGGCACTTATAATGTCATCAAAATCGATCCAGACTACTGCCCCGCTTCTATCGAACACAAAGAGGTTTTCGGCATCACATTCGAACAGAGACGTAACGAGATCAAATTAGACGAAAACCTGCTGACCAACATCCCAACCCTGAACAAAAATTTCCCAGACGAAGCGAAACGCGACCTGATCATCGCCCTTATCACACTGAAATATACGCAGAGTAACTCAGTCTGCTACGTTAAGGACGGACAGGCCATCGGTATCGGTGCCGGTCAGCAAAGCCGTATCCACTGTACCCGTCTGGCGGGCAACAAAGCAGATATCTGGTACTTACGCCAGCATCCGAAAGTAATGAATCTGCCTTGGATCGAGAAGATCCGTCGTGCAGACCGAGACAACACGATCGACGTCTATATCAGCGATGACCACGAAGATGTTTTGGCCGACGGTATCTGGCAACGTTTTTTCACTGAAAAACCGGAAATCCTGACACGCGAAGAAAAACGTGCCTGGCTAGACACACTTAAAGACGTTTCATTGGGTTCCGATGCCTTTTTCCCCTTCGGTGACAATATAGAACGGGCACATAAAAGCGGCGTAGATTATATTGCACAGGCTGGTGGCTCCGTCCGTGACGACCATGTGATCGACACATGTGACAAATATGGTATCGCAATGGCATTCACAGGTGTACGGTTGTTTCACCATTAACAGAGAATTCTTGTTTTTAAAATACTAGTGTCTTTCACTATGAAATAATTCCGAACTTAAGTTATGAATCAGCAAAGAAATCGTTAACTGGAACATTAGCTATAATTAATAAAATCTTTTGCAAGGCTACCCTCCCAGGTAGCCTTGTTTTTTTCAGACAACTTGTGCGAGGAAACAAATCCATATCCAAAAAATAATATAACATCATATCATTCATCCCGAATCATTTACGCATACTTAACGCATACTTTACTAATAAGATTAACACAGGTACTTCAATCAGCGGACCGATTACTGCGGCAAAAGCCTCGCCCGAACTTATACCGAAAACAGCGATCGCTACGGCGATAGCCAACTCAAAATTATTTCCGGTAGCCGTAAATGATACGGAAGCGGCTTTTTCATAATCCGTTCCCATTTTCCGGGTGATGAAGAAAGAAACAAAAAACATGATACCAAAATACAATATTAACGGTATAGCTATTATCAGTACATCATATGGCAATTTTATGATATATTCCCCCTTATAAGAGAACATTATCACGATTGTAAACAACAATGCCAACAATGTAACAGGGCTTATCTTGGGAATAAACTTTTGGTAATACCAATCCATGCCTTTGTTATTAACCAGAATTAAACGAGTCGAAAATCCAAGAATAAACGGTATTCCTAAGTAAATGCCTACGCTTTTCGCAATCTCGAACATCGTGATTTGCTGGACGGCGTCGGTTGTTTCAATCCCTACCCATTCTGGGAACACGGATAAAAAGAAATAAGCATATACGGAAAAGAAAAGGACTTGAAAAATGCTGTTAAAAGCGACCAGACCGGCCGTATATTCATTACTTCCTCCTGCGAGTTCGCTCCAAACCAAGACCATAGCGATACATCGTGCAAGACCTATCATTATCAGCCCGTACATATATTCAGGGTAATTATGCAGAAAGACGATTGATAGGGTGAACATCAATATTGGGCCAACGATCCAGTTCAACAAAAGTGACAATATCAAGACTTTCTTATCTTTGAAAACTTTTCCTAATTCTTCATATTTAACCTTTGCCAAAGGTGGGTACATCATCAGGATAAGCCCGACCGCCAAAGGAATATTTGTCGTTCCGACTTCAAAATTACTCCAGAAATCCACGATACCGGGATATATGTAGCCTAATCCTACACCGATAAACATTGCTAAAAAGATCCATACCGTCAAATAACGGTCTAAAAAAGCAAGTTGTTTCATAATCACTCTTTCTTTATTTCAGAAACATAGAACTGGTAAAAACGATCTTTAATGTCATTTCGTACCCTTATAAATTCACTCCTGATAAAATCCGGTGTTCCGGCCGCATCTGACGGATCGTCAAATCCTATATGCAATCTTTTTCCCACTTCTCCCGTAAAAGCCGGACACGTTTCATTTGCCCCGCCGCAAACGGTTATCACATAATCCCATTTATCATTTATATAATCCGTCACGGAAGTAGGGATATGGATACATAATATCAGTACCCTTATTTTTCTTTCCATGCGATCAAGGCGGCGTTATTGTTTGACAACTCCTTTACTCGGTCGATCCATGACAGTTCCCCTTGTGCCTTAGCCTTTAAAAATGGGTTTTGAGTATCAACCAAAGACAGACAGGAATTTATCGCCCACCATTTGTTCTCAATACCCGCTCTATGCAAATCCTGCTGTAGACGTTCCGCTTCAAAAACCGGGGTTGTTTCCGGAAGTGTCACGATAACGACTTCCGTTTCTTTGGGGTTGCGCAAGCGTGGCAGCAAGTTTGCCACCACTCCTGTGATCTCTCCCTGTGTTCGTTCCACTTCCTTGTGGTAGCTTTGCGTTGCGTCCAGCAATAACAAGGTGTGTCCGGTCGGGGCTGTATCTATTACCACGATCTCCGTATCTGCTTTTTCCACTATATCGGCAAAAGCCTTGAACACCGCAATTTCCTGGGTACACGGAGAACGTAAATCTTCTTCGATATATTCCATATCTTCGGCCGTCATTTTGTTCTCCCTGGCTTTTGCCCTTACCCCGTTTTTATAAGCCTCCAAAACTTCGGCTTCGTCGATTTTGCTTATGTCGATCTCTGCTTTTATGGCAAGGTCATAGTTCAAATGATTAGCCGGATCTGTCGTCGTCAAATGTACTTTTGCTCCACGTTCTTTTAATTTCAGGGCGATATTTGTTGCTATGGTCGTTTTTCCTACACCGCCTTTTCCCATTGTGAAAATAACCCGTTTTCCGGAAGAAAAAAGATCATCTACCAAATCATCCAGATTTTTTTCGCCCTCTAAAGGCTTATAGTCACCTTCCGGAATGATATTATCGCTTGATAACATTTTACGGATATTCTCAATATTTGACAGGTTATAGGAACGTAGCGGAACGCTATACATCGGATAACCTTTTAATTCTTCTGGAATATTATGTAATGCGGAATTTTGTCTTTCACTTAACAACCTGGTGACATTGTCGTTATCATCGGAATGCTGTAATACCCCATTTATTATAAGTATCTGATTTTTTATACCAAGCAAATTAAGTTCATGTGAAGAACGTGCCGCCTCTTTTAATGGCGCAAGGTCCGGCCGGGCAACCAGTACCAAGCTGGTTACTTTTTCATCGGATAAGGTGCTTACTGCCTGTTTATAAATTCCTTTTCTTTCCTCCAACCCTGACAACTGGCCTAAGCAAGACGCGCCATGTGTGCTCTCACTGATAAACGTACTCCAGGCAGACGGAAGTTGCAACATTCTTAGGGTATGCCCTGTTGGTGCTGTATCAAAAATGATATGATCGTATTCCCTTTGTTTGGCTTCATCGGTAATAAAGTCCGAAAATTCATTGAATGCTGCGATCTCCACCGTACAAGATCCGGAAAGTTGTTCTTCCATATTTCGGATTACACTTTCCGGCAATTTCCCCCTATCGTGGGAAATCACGCTTTCCCGGTATTCTGCGGCGGCCTTTTCCGGATCAAGGTTTACAACCACGAGGCCAGGAACTTCGGATATATCCGTACCATGCCCGTTTAATTCCTGCCCGAACACATCTTGCAGGTTAGAGGCCGGATCTGTACTTATCAACAATATTTTTTTGCCAAGATCCGCAAGGCCGACAGCCGTAGCGCAAGCGATAGAAGTTTTACCTACACCACCCTTACCTGTGAAAAACGAATACTTTGTCAGTTGTATATCGGATAAATTAAAATTCTTCATAATCTCATTATTTAATAATTGGAACAATATCTAAATTACCCCCCGTCCATTCGCTTAATTGCTTGTTGGTTGGATAACTCTTTGTAACCACGATTTCGCCCTCTACTATGGTAATCGGCAGATCGTCCGCACCCTCTTTCATCAAATAGTCATTAACTGTTTTATTGCTGACATAAAGCTGCGGTTCATCCCGCAAATTATGGCGTTCAACAATGATTCCTTGTCTTTTGAGAGTTTCCAGAACTGCCGCAATCCTCATAAGATCAGGATTGATATTCGGGCCACACAATCCGGTAGGACAACACATCGCCGGATCAAAAATTTCTATCTTTTTCATATTCTGTTTTATTTTAATTATAAGTAATTGATATATGCGTAATAAATACCGACTGCAATAAACAAGGCGGCAACCACTCTGTTAAACCATTTTTGAAAAATCTGTATGCGGTTATAGAATTTACCTATTCCGGCAACGCTGTACGCCAAGATCCAGGCAACCAGGATAACAGGCAGGCCGGTAGCCACAGCATAGACAACGGGCAAAAGGTAGCCCCCCCGGTTCTGTTGCCGACATGGGTATGAGCATCCCGAAATAAAATAGTCCGCTGGTAGGACAAAACGCCAGAGCGAAAAGCACTCCAAGCAAAAGACAGCCTAAATTCCCCTTTAACTTTTCAGTCTTTCCAGTTCCTGAAAAACCAAATTTTGGCAGGTTCAAACGATCTCCGAAAAGCATGAATACCCCTACAAATATCAAGACCGGAGAGATCAGCATCTCACCGTATTTGCTAAATGTAATTCGCAAAACAACGAACAATATTCTTAAAAAAAGGGCTGCTATTCACAGCAAGCACCTTTTTTACAAGCACAATCGCAAAATAATTGGGCGAACAATTGTCTTGCGATCTCCCAGTTTTCACGATTTATGCAATATTTTACTTTGGGCGTTTCTATTTCACCCTGTATCAGTCCAGCATCTTTTAATTCTTTTAGATGCTGGGAAACGGTCGCTTTGGCGATAGGTAACTCATCGTGAATATCCCCAAAATAACAACTTTCTTGTTTGGCAAGAAAATTTAATATCGCTATCCTGGTAGGATGTCCCAAAGCCTTAGCAAAACGGGCAATTTGTTCTTGCTGCTCCATATCTTTAATTCCTCCCTTGTTCTATTTTATTGTTCGCAAATATACGAACAATAAAATAGAACACAAATTATCGTTTGTTTTTTAACGAACATTTATAATACAGATTTGAACCATCCGTACCGATCTCTATACTGTTTTTGCGGACTTTATCCCATATAATAAAAGCAGGCAAAAAAAGAATGATATTCCATTTATATTTTCGCCTGCTTTTGATGAATACGGTTATATTTTTATATACTGTCAATTGTCCGGATTGAAATTCTTATCATACTCCAATAGGTATTTCGCCATCGCCGGATCGTTGAAGTCAACCTTGGACAGTCCCGTATCCAGTTTTCGGATCATCTCCCGGTCTGTTTCTGTCAGTTCGAAACTCTCAATGTCCAGATTCTCTGTCATGCGTAACGTATGTACCGATTTGGGAATCGCTACAATACCTTCACCCGTCAAGAAATTTAGAGCGACCTGGGCACTGGTCTTGCCATATTTCGCCCCGATATTTTTCAGCGTTTCATTTGTGAAAATCCGGTCTGTGCCTTGCGCCAGTGGCCCCCAGGCCATCAGACGCGTTCCGTAATCCTTTATCAGTTCTCTCATTCTGGCCTGCTGGGAAAACACGTGCGTCTCCAACTGCAGGACGGCGGGTTTGATTTCCATGTTTTCCGCCAGATCAACAAACCGGGCATCATAGAAATTGCTCAAGCCTATGGCCCGGACTTTACCGTCCCTGTATGCCTTTTCCATTGCCCGGTATGTCCCATAGTAATCGCCAAAAGGCTGGTGAACGAGCAGCAGGTCGATATAATCGGTACGGAGTTTGTGGAGCGATTCGTCTATGCTCCGTGCCGCCTTCTCCTCACCCGCGTTGGAGATCCATACTTTTGTGGTCAGAAACAATTCTTCACGCGGTATGCCGCATTTGCTGATTGCCGCACCTACGCCCTCCTCGTTATAATATGCCTGTGCCGTATCAATCAGGCGATAGCCAAGCCGGATGGCTTCCGACACGCAGTACTCACATTCTTGCGGGCCAACCAAAAAGACACCATAGCCCAGCATCGGCATCTTAATGCCATTGTTCAATTCGATAGTATTCATATCAGTCATGTATTTTATGTGTACCTATTCCTCTTACTGTCGGCAGGTCCATGTCGTCGTAAATCGGACTTTTCCCTGTATCCAGTCCGGCTATGTCCTTCATTTCTTCATCTGTAAGCGTAAAATTAAAGATATCCAGGTTTTCCATCATACGCTCTTTACGGACACTTTTCGGAATGATCACCACACCTCTTTGGTTCAGCCAGCGAAGAATGACCTGTCCCACCGTCCTTCCGTGCTTCTCAGCGATGGTTTTCAGAACCGGATGTTGGAATATGCCATTCTTGCCCTCTGCGAACGGTGCCCACGCTTCATGCTGTATGCCTTCTTGCTGCAGAAAGACATTGGCTTCCTTTTGCTGGAAGAAAGGATGCGTTTCTATCTGGTTGACGGCAGGTTTTACTTCGTTGTGCAGAAAGAGATCCTGCAAACGTTCGTTTCCGAAACTGGTCACCCCAATGGCGCGTACGCGTCCCTCTTTATACAATTTTTCCGCTGCTCTCCATGCCTCATAATAATTGCCATACGGTTTATGCAGCAGATACAAATCCAGATAGTCCAGCCCGAGCTGTTTCATTGAGTTGTCAAAGGCCCGAAGGGTGTCTTCATATTCATAGTCCTGCACCCATAGTTTGGTGGTAACGAACAAATCTTCGCGTTTCAGCCCGCTGTGCCGTATGGCATCGCCTACCTGTCTCTCGTTGAAATAGGCCGCGGCTGTGTCGATCATCCGGTAGCCGGCTTCGAGTGCGTCTGTTACGACCCTTTCCGTCTCGTTCTCGGGAATCTGGAAAACCCCGAATCCTATGGCCGGCATTATCACTCCATTGTTCAATCTTACTTCTTTCATCGTCATATTGTTTTTGATTTACAGGCGCAAAGTTATAAGAATCATACAGATACATTGTTACAATATACGGTGAGAGATTTTCACTTTTCGTGGTTTTTGTCTATATTTGTATCCGGCAAATATGAAGAGAATGGAACAGGTGATTTGGGATAAAATATACTTTGGGGATTCCATTAATGATTGCGCTCCCCAAAAGCAGTTCGGCCATATTCTGCATATCCTCTGCATGGAAGGAAGCATGAGTTTTGTTTTTCACGATGTGAGGTACAATATAGCCAAGGGCGACTATGTCATCCTGCCCAACCGTTCCTTGGCCTGCTCTTTCTCGGAGTCCTCCGACTTTGACGCCATTATTATGAGTCTTTCCGAATCATTTGTCACCTCAATGGCCCTGCGTAGCAATTACGGCATTATCGGACACTTGTCACTATTGCAGAATCCGGTGATGAGACTTTCGGAAAACGACTTCCGGAAATGTCGTACCGACATGTCGCGCCTTCGTGAACGGCTGAATGACCGGGAACACCTTTTTCGGGAAGAAATGCTGGGGCATCTTTTGCTTGCGCATATCCTCGATCTGTACGATATTCACGCGCGGGGGCGGAAACCGGAACCGATACCGGAAAGGGCGATATCCCTTTTGCGGCAATTCATTGAAATGCTTTATCAAGGAGAATATGTCCGGCATCGTGATTTGTCTTATTATGCGTCGCATCTTTGCATTACGCCTCATTACCTTTCGGAAATATGCAAAAAGGTGGGCGGCGAGCCTGCGTCTTACTGGATAGACCGTTTTACGCTTCACGAGGTCATCCGTTGTTTGAATCGGAAGGAGCTCCCATTAACGGAAATCGTAGAGCGGATGAATTTCTCATCCCTCTCTTATTTCAGCCGATATGTACAGAAGCGTATAGGGGTTTCACCGTCGGAATACCGGAGCAATCGCACATCGGAAATAATAGAGGACAGCCAGATGTATTCTATCTCATTTTAAAGCTGGTCTCTTATGGTACTATAAGTAACGGTCTACTTCTATGTGTATGACCGATTATTGCCAATCAGCTTATTGTTTCACGTATATTCAAATGCTCATACAGGGATTTACAAGCATTTCATCTGCCTGTTGATCACTTCAGTTTCCGTTATACCCACCAGGGAACGAAGCATGTTCATATCAGAACCGGAAGGTTGGATTCTAAATCCGGACTGTATTTCGAGTTTTTTCTCTATATAGCTATTAATATAGTCTGATATATAATTCTTTGTGAAACGGATAAAGACATATCGACAGGATTGTTTATTATAAATCGGTATGCCCGTTCCGGCGGAATCAGATACAGGTCTCCTGCCATATATCCGTGACATTCTTTCTCATCCCCCAACGTGTACGCATGGAATTTTCCGCTTCCATCCAGAATATAGACTATCTCAAAGAAGATTACTCCTCCAACATCCCTTCCAAATAACGGTCGGGAGCTAACCCTATGCTCTGGAGGAATCCCGCCAGAGCGCTATATGTTAAACTATTCTCCGACAAGTTCATCAAGGCAATCCGGCGGAGACATCCGAACGGGATCGCATAATCCACATAAGGGACCAAGTTAGCCCCTATAAAATCATATCCCGCTTCTACCGGATCACAAAATTGTACAAGCCGCCATTCCTGTTCAGAGGCCCAACAAGGTTCCCGCACTTCCAGGCAAGCATTGCAAAGCATCGAGAAGAAACGTGAATCCCGCTTGAACCCGGTATGCTCTTCATCATAAAAGAATTTGTCATATTCCCGCCTCATCTGCGAGACAAACGCGTTCAGATTCTCCTCCTCATTATATTTGCAACGGAGCAAGTATTTTTCCTCCGACAAACTATACTCACCTAGTGCCCCGTAATCGAAAGTCAGCCGCAAACAGGAAGTATCCTTTTCCTTCACACCGGAAGGGATTTCCAAATTCTGGTAAAGGGAAAGAGCGTACATCTCCACCTCCGGTCCGATAAGCATCCGGCGGTTCTCCCGGAAAAAAGGAATATTTTGTTTACTAAGCTCCGGCCCGATGCCTTTTTGCTCTTCATGCAACACGATCGAACGGCGAAGCAGGGACAAACCGTATCCGATTACTTCGTCCGACTTGGCATACAACAAATTAGGAACATGCAAGGTGAATGTTTCCGGCGTCTTCGACTCCTTGCATCCGCGAACAAAGGATTCTATTGAAACATAGGAATATAAATCCATCTTTTATGATTTTTTTGGACGTCAAATATACAATTTATATTAGAGATTATCTACCTTTGTTAAAACTTTTATAAACTACATAAAACCAATAAAACAAAATGAAACGTCGTGATTTCCTTAAGACCAGTGTTGTAGCAGGTGTAGCCTTATCTCTGAACTTTGAAGGATTACAGGCTGCTCTCTCCTCGAATACAGTAGCGGTAGAGCAAGCACCCGATCTGGTAGCAGTAATGGGCGGTGAACCGGCAGTCATGCTCGACAAAGCCTTAGAAGCGCTTGGCGGCATCGGCAAATATATCAAAAAAGGGCAGAAAGTCGTTATCAAGCCCAATATCGGCTGGGACCGTACACCGGAGCTGGCCGGTAATACCAATCCTGAATTGATAAAGGCCCTCGTAAAGAAATGTTTCGAAGCTGGAGCCGAAAAGGTAACGGTATTCGACCACACGTGCGACAACTGGCAGAAATGTTATGAGACAAGCGGCATCGCCGCCGCCGTAAAAGAAGCAGGTGGTATCATCATGCCAGGCAACGACGAAAAATATTTCAAAGAAGTAGACATTCCCGACGGCGTGACACTGAAAAAAGCCAAGATACACGAGTCACTGATCGAAGCGGACGCCTGGATCAATGTTCCCATCCTGAAGAACCACGGAGGAGCCAAGCTGTCATGCGCAATGAAGAATATGATGGGGATCGTCTGGGACCGCCGCTTCTTCCACCAGAACGACTTGCAGCAATGTATCGCCGATATCTGTACCTGGAAGAAGAAACCGGTTCTGAACATCGTGGATGCCTACCGCATGATGCATCAGAACGGTCCGCAAGGAAAAAGTGCAGCTGACGTGGCTACGTTAAAATCGATGATTGTTTCTCCGAATATCGTCGCCGTCGATACGGCCGCCCTCGCTCTGTTCAACCAGGTAAAGAAATTGGATATGGCTGCCGTTGGACATTTGAGCAAAGGGGAAGCTCTTAAATTAGGTTCTACCGATCTGAAAAAAATAAACATCAAACGTATTAAGATCTGATGAAGAAACGGAATTATCTAAAGGGATTGAGAGTTTTGCTCGCAATCCTCTTTTTTGTACCCATACTTTTGTTTTTCGTAGACTTTTCAGGAGTTTTACCGGATAGTGTACATCGTTTGCTGCATCTGCAACTGATGCCGGCCTTGTTGGGAGGAATGGTCGGTCTGATCGTGTTCCAATTCTTACTGGCACTGGTATTCGGACGTATTTATTGTTCCACGATATGTCCGGCAGGCGTATTCCAGGATATCATCAACCGTCTATTTTGCATCGGTAAGAAAAAGAAGAAAGGAAGCCGTCGTTTTACTTACCACAAGCCGATGAACCGGCTACGCTACGTACTGCTGGTAATTACGGCAGTCATGGCTGTTTTCGGTCTTAGCGAATTGTGCCTGCTCTTAGACCCGTACAGCAACTTCGGACGTATTGCGGCAAGTCTGTTCCGTCCGATCATGATGTGGGGGAATAACATACTCGCCGACCTGCTGATGAAAGTGGACAACTACTCGTTGTTCCATGTGACAATCAGTACCGTGACGGCTTCCGGTCTGATCGCAGCAACTATCGCATTGCTTGTTTTCATCGTCATGACTGTTTTCCGCGGACGACTGTTCTGTAATACGATCTGCCCTGTCGGAGCTTTGTTGAGTCTTTTCTCGCGCTACTCGTTCTTCCGTATAACTTTCAATAAGGAAGCCTGTACGCATTGCGGGAATTGCGAACATACCTGCAAGGCGGAAGCGATCGACAGCAAAAACCTGACGATCGATACATCCCGTTGCGTAGATTGTTTCAATTGTGTTTCTTCCTGTGCCAAAGGCGGCTTGCAGTATCGTCTACAATTTCCGGGTATGAAACAGGAGGAGACAGTCGATACCCAAGCTGTAAAGGAATTATATTCCAGCCAACTGACAGTCGCCAACAGCCGCCGTACATTTCTGGCCACAAGTGCAACCATTGCCGCCTCGCTGCCGATCGCATCTGCGATTGCCGAAGGAGGAAAAGGGAAAATGAACAGAAAAGGCAGAAAAAAGTGGCCTCCCCTCACGCCTCCGGGTTCTATCAGCCTGGAACGTTTCAAAGACAAATGTACAGGATGCCAGATATGTGTCGTCCGCTGTCCGAGCCAGGTCTTGCGCCCGACAGGATTGGAATACGGTTTGGATTATATGTTGAAACCACGTCTGGCCTATATCAGCAGTTATTGCAACTACGAGTGCACAGTCTGTTCCGATGTATGCCCTACCGGTGCGATCAAACCTCTGACTATCGAAGAGAAGACAACGACACAGGTCGGCATTGCCACTTTCTTCAAAGGCCGTTGTGTTGTTAATACGGAAGAGAAAGACTGCGGTGCCTGTGCAGAACATTGCCCGACCCAGGCCGTACACATGGTTCCTTACAAAGGAACACTGACAATCCCGCAGATCAACCCTGACCTTTGTATCGGATGCGGCGGATGCGAATCGATCTGTCCGGTACGCCCAATGCGTGCCATCATCGTCAAATCGAACGTTGAGCACAAATTCGTCGAAAAGCCTAAAGAAGAGGAAATCAAAGAAATCGAGGTAGACGATTTCGGTTTCTGATTAACGATATATAACCGACTATATTATGAGGCCTTATTTGTGAAAGTAAGGCCTTTTCTTTATCTTTGCAGCCATGAAATTCGAATTACAACATAACGACACAAAATCAAATGCAAGGGCGGGTCTGATTACCACTGATCATGGAGTAATTGAAACGCCTATTTTTATGCCGGTCGGCACACAGGGCACAGTTAAAGGCGTCCACATGACCGAGTTGGAAGAAGATATCAACGCACAAATCATTTTAGGAAACACATACCATTTATATCTCCGTCCCGGATTGGAAATATTGGAACAGGCAGGCGGATTGCACAAATTCAACACATGGAACCGGCCAATCCTGACAGATAGCGGTGGTTTCCAGGTTTTTTCTCTTTCCGAAAACCGCAAGTTGCATGAGGAAGGCGCCATGTTCCGCTCACATATCGACGGCTCCAAGCATCTGTTTACCCCGGAAAAGGTTATGGATATCCAGCGGATCATCGGGGCAGATATCATTATGGCTTTCGATGAATGTTGTCCGGGCGATGCCGATTATGAATACGCGAAAAAGTCCCTCGGTCTGACGGAACGTTGGCTGGACCGTTGTTTCGAACGTTTCAACTCTACAGAGCCGAAATACGGTTACCAGCAAAGTCTTTTCCCGATTGTACAAGGTTGTGTTTATCCGGAACTGCGTCGAAAGGCAGCCGAGAATGTAGCGGAAAAGGGCGCTGACGGCAATGCGATCGGTGGCCTGGCAGTAGGCGAACCAACAGAGAAGATGTACGAGATGATCGAAGTAGTCAACGAGATCCTGCCGAAAGACAAGCCTCGTTACCTAATGGGAGTCGGCACACCGATCAATATTTTAGAGGGGATTGAACGGGGTATCGATATGTTCGACTGCATCATGCCGACGCGCAACGGACGTAACGGACAGATATTTACCCGCTTCGGCACGATCAATATGCGTAATAAGAAATGGGAGAACGACTTCTCTCCTATCGATCCGGATGCTCATTCGGCTATCGACACGCGCTACAGCAAGGCGTATCTACACCATTTGATCAAAGTGAATGAGATGTTAGGACTTCAACTGGCATCAATTCATAACCTCGCGTTTTACCTGTGGCTCGTAAAAGAGGCACGCAAACATATTATTGCCGGCGATTTCACGACCTGGAAGAGTGAAATGGTCCGTCAATTATCAAACCGGTTATAAGCAAACTATCACATGAAATTCAAACTGAAACGGATAGACTGGTATATCATCAAGCAATTCTTAGGTACTTATATCTTCGCGATTGCCCTGATTATCGCTATCTCGGTCGTCTTCGATATAAATGAGAAGATCGACAAGTTCCTGAGTCCGGACGTACCGTTGAAAGCGATTGTCTTCGACTATTACATGAACTTCATCCCGTATTTCGCGAACCTGTTCAGTCCGTTGTTTACTTTCATTGCCGTTATCTTCTTCACCTCAAAGTTAGCAGACAATTCAGAAGTGATCGCAATGTTGGCGAGCGGGATGAGTTTCCGGCGTCTGATGTTGCCTTACGCGATTTCGGCAGGGATCATTGCACTCAGTACGTTTGTGCTGAACGCTTATATCATTCCGCCTGCCAACGCCACGCGTATCGACTTCCAAAACAAATATATCAAGAATAAGAAGGTAGATTATGTCCGTTCCGCCCAATTGGAGATCGAGCCGGGCGTAATCGCCTATTTCGACCGCTACGACGCGCGTTCCGGGATGGGATACCGTTTCTCTTTGGAGCACTTCGAGGACAAGAAGATGATTTCACGCCTCACGGCAAACTCCATCAAATACGATTCGCTATACAATTGGACGCTGATCGACTACATGATCCGCGACTTCGACGGGATGCGCGAACATATCACCGAAGGGAGCCGCATGGACACCACATTGACAATCGTCCCTTCGGACTTCCTGATCTCTGTCAATGACTGCGAGACGATGACTTCTTCCGAACTGTCCACGTATATCGACCGCCAGAAGAAAAGAGGGATCGGCAATATCCAGACGTTCCAGATCGAATACCACAAACGTTTTGCCGCCATCATGGCCGCCTTCATCCTGACCTCCATCGGAGCCTCGCTCTCTTCCCGCAAGATCAAAGGAGGCATGGGGTTGAACATCGGCATCGGACTGGCCTTGAGTTTCTCCTACATCCTCTTCACCACCGTCACATCGACCTTCGCCATCAACGGCAACCTCAGCCCTGCTATGGCCGCCTGGATTCCGAATATATTGTATACGTTTATCGCGATTTATTTGTACCGGAAGGCACCGAGATAAGAAATATACATAAGAACCGCAAAAACACCAAACTACATAAAAAAGACTGTATCAAAACAATCCATTCCCGCCTCAAACGTAAAACATGGATTTTGATACAGTCTTTTTCAAATAAGATAAAATCTACAATACAAATTACTCCTTCTCCAGATTAAGACCTGCATTAAACTCAGTCGTTGTTTTAATCAGTTCAGGAAGCTGATCAAAAATAGCTTTTACCATCTCCTGTTGTCCAGCCGGAACCTGTGCAATGATCAACTCGACAATTTCTTCAGATGAAAGCAGACTTAACAACGGTAAAATCAAATCTTTGTCTGCATAGATAGCAGCAGTTCCATCCTTAATTTCACAATTCAAAGGAATTCCTTCCGAAAGCAAAGAGGCAAACTGTAGAATCACCGAAGCATCCAACGCCTTCGTTTTAGTCTTATTAGCCGCAATAGTCGCAAGAATCATATCTATTTCAATTGCAAATATAACTTGCCATCTTTGATATAATACTGGGCCAGATTAACAGGCGAAACAGAATTCTCGTCTTCTTTACCTGCAGCGGAATAACTTGCAACGATATTTCCATCTTCTTGAAATGTTACCGTATGAAGATACTTAGTTAACATCGGAGACAAAAAGATATTCCCCAATAAAGCAGCGGCATCTTTGGTTGGCCACGGCTCATCTATCATGCCGGGAATTGTGATACCTGGAGACGTCGATATCCAAGAAAGAATAACAGGCGATTTACCGGTTGTCATATCTTGCTTCGCCAAATTCCAAGTCCCCAATAAATCATTTTTAGGCATCGTGACATTGACAGCCAAAGTCATAGAGGTGGAATCGACCGTGCCGGCGTACTTCATTTCGCGGCCGTTGTTGGAATCTGTGCCTTCGAATGTATATTTATTCCCATCCTGAGTCAGATTAACATTAAACATAGTTACTACTTCACCCGGAATAACTCCCGGTGCTAATGCCGGAACCACGTTGTTTTTCGAAGGCAACAGATCCTTGATGATACTCGGATCAAACACGCCTTCCATCTTAATCGTTCCGGTTTTGCCATCTTCGGTCGAAAAAGTGATTGCTTTTCCCAAAAGCGGGCTGTCTCCATATTTGAGAGAAAGTTTTTCTGCACTGAAAGCCGTTTCACCTTTCAACAGCACGGGCACTTCCGAATCCGAGTTGTCATCATCACTACAAGCAGTGAAGAAACTCAACGCACACAACATTGTAAACACAAACAACAGATTTTTCTTCATAATCTTCTATTTAAATTATACATAAAAAACGAAGCGAAGATACAGAATAGAGATGTGAGAAACAAAGTAAAAAAGTTAACGCCGGTTATTTCCGAAGAAACAACCGACGCCACTTTGAATAAAAATATTTCAGATCAAAAACTTAATCAACGAGCAAATTTCACAGACTGGCTAACACCATTTTCCGTTACCACAATCACATATACACCTTTTGCCAAAGAAGAGGTTGAAATATAAGCATTGTCACCAGAAACAGTTCCGTTAGCAATCGTAGCTCCACTCATATTAACGATACGATAAGTTGCCTTTTCACTATTATCAATGTAGATACCACCATCGACCGGTGTTACTTTTACGGTATTAATTGTGATATCATCGTTGCTTGTTACGATACCAGCGATGTTGGAAGTGAAATATGCACTACCCACAGCAACCGGAGAGCCTGCTGGAATTACATCAACTTTGATCACTTGGTTGGTCAGATTGGCTGTTGCTTTCACATCCATTTCCGTTGTGATAACATCTTCTGTTTCGGTAAAGCTATACGATTTGATATTGATATTAGCAATAGCATCCGCACCGACAATAGATGGTGTAACTTCAATTTCCATTGTTGTTACCTTTTCGTCGTTATCGATGCGACCGTCTTTGTTCGAATCTTTTCCAGATTCAACTAACATCTTGTACCAAGAGGCTTTGCCTTCTGTTGCCAACTCAGAAACAACACGGTCAATAACAGATTTCATGGCTGATTGAGAACTTGTCAATGTCGCGCTCTTGGTATAATCACTCATCGTAATGATCGTCTTATCTGCCAGAGTAGAATCAACTTTCGCCTCAGTTTTATAAACATAATTATCAATAGTGAGAACTATATCCTGGATTGTTTTCTGTTCCATATTAAACCAAAGTTTACGCCATCCTTTAGCTACAGCATCTTCATAAGAAGTAAGGCCGATATATTTAATTGGCATTTTACCACTGAAATCAAGGGCAACAGCAGCATCCCCCATCGGAATCCTCATTGTTGTTGTGGCTGTTGGTACGCCATATAAAGATACAGGAAGAGCACCTGTTGTCAATAAACCTGCAATATCAATACTAACAAGATAATTTAATTCAGGTAAAGCCGGCAATTCAGGACTAAAACCCTTAATCAAATCCCAAATATCCTTTAAACCATCTCTGATTTCCAAACTTGCTTCAAGTGCATAAGTAGTTGCATTTTGCTCAAAAGCGAATCCCAATAAGGGCTGGGCATCCCCTTCAAACAATGAAATAGTCATATCAACCTTTATTGGTAATCCCCCTTCAGCACCCGCAGATGAAGTAATTACAATCTCAGCTACAGTTCCCAATGTAGAAGATATTGCTTTAATTACACCTGGCATTTCTATTTCAAGTGCTCGGCCGTTTATTTCAAAAGGAAATTTCGATGTCGCATAATTTTCAAATTCCACCTTTACATTACCCAACACACCCGCCATCGAAGGAAGGCCTGGAATAGCAGCAATATTAACAACAACACTATCCGGCTTCACGCTATAAGGCGTCGGTGTGTCGGCACGCAATCCACTCTGCAAATTATTCAATACAGGCAAACTTCCAATGAAATCCGAACTCAGTTGCGGCTGTGCCCATCCTAAAATATCGAGACCTGTTTGCTCTTTGATCTGTTCGAATACGACCGGCAATACTTCTTTTTGGATTTCTGTTTTCTGAGCTTCGCTCAACTGCACCGTCTGTGCAGAGGTAGTAAAGGAAGACGCTACAAGACATAACGCCATACTAATCGATGTAAAAACTTTTTTCATAAATCTATATTTTTAGATTAAACATAAAACATTTTTGTTTTATAATGGTAGCAAAACTAAATAATAGCCTCGACTTATGCAAGACAAATAAGTTAACACCGATTATTCAAAACTGGATAACCGGTGTTATCTTAAAAACAGACAACTCTATCTAAAAAACAGCTTACAATTCTCCGGGGCGGTCATCCCCTCCACCCGATGAAGGGATATCAGGATTATTCGGCAAGTTGGACGATTGCTTGACACCTTGGTGACTCAGGATCGTCTTGAAATAAATGATACGGGCATTGACATAATCAATAAAATCGGCATATTTGGTATCACCATAAACACGTGCCAGAGCATTGACTTTTGCCACGATATCTTCATAAGCAACTTCCGTCTGCCTACGAGGTTCAGTGACACCTCCGGTAACCTTCGTCTGGTTTTCAGAGATACGTTTTTCGACCATTGCGTCGAACTCCTCGTTGGCTTCTTCCAGGCGTGTCACCCACTTGTCGAGACCCAGTTTCGTTACATCCGCTTTGAAAGCATCGCTTCTCAAATCCTGGATCAGGTTGCGGCACATACCGGTTTCTTTTTCCTGTGCAGCATTCACAATGTCCTTATACGATTTGCACAGGATATTCAAGCGCCTGCAGGCCTCTTGGTCCTCAATATCGGGATAAATATCCGGGGAAGCGACCTGGGATTGTAACATCCGGATAATTTTATCGCGTTTGTCGTCCGCGGCATTCATTTTGGATGTGAACACGCTTTTCGACAAACATTCAAGGGCTCGATCCATACGCGTGATACCATTGTCGTAACGAACGGCTTCTTCAGTGATTTCCAACTTGTCGGCCGTTTCCGATTTAATACGTGCCTGAATACCCAGATGGAACTGATAAGAAGTTTCTGCCAATAGTCTCGTTTTGCTGAAATTGACAATTTGTTTCATGTTTCTTTGATAAATTTTGATTATAGATTTCATCGTCACACTTCAACAAACCCGTTAAACGACCTGGACCTGTCGAAGCCCTACAAAACGTCCGATTTCTTTTTCTGAAGGCTTTGTAGAGCTTCAAAGTGTTCAAATTACTTTTTTGGAAGTTTTGCAGGGCACAATACATCCAGAATATTTATTTGAAGCCTTTGTTGTCCTACAAAGTGTCCAAATCTTTTTATTGGGCCCTTTGTTGGAATCCGTTCCTTTTTAGAAACCGCCGGCAAGATAAGGATTATAAAAGACCGGACAAAAGAAAACACTTGTTATTTTTCTTTCGACCGATAAGGAACGGAATCAGACAACGCTCCCGCCGCTTTCAGATATTCGACATAATTCAAGTAGAGTTGAAAATGGGCATCGACCTGTGTTTCATAAGCCTGCTGCCACAAAGCCTGCGCTTCGAGATAGTCCGAGAGTGTCTCCAAGCCCACTTCGTACTGGCTTTTACTGACCTTCATGTTTTCTTCGGCCTGGAGGAGAGAACGGTCGGAAAGTTCGCTTTCCAGCCGGGCTTCGTCGAGGTTATTGGCGGCTTGTGTCAGTTCCAACATCATTTGTTCGTTCATGTTTTCCTGTTCCAGGCGGGATTGCATCAGCTTGGCTTTGGCGGCACGCACCTTATTACTTCGCTCGCCGAAATGGAAAAGCGGGATGCTCACGTTCAGCAAGACGGAGAAACTGCCTTTGTCCATCAACATCTGGTCGTTCAGTTCAAAGCCGTGTACATAATCATAAGACCCCATGATGCCGACTTTGGGCAACAGCTCGCTACGGTTCAGCCGCACCTGCTGCCCGGCGATCTCGACCTGTTTATCCAAGATGGCATATTCGGGACGGGCACTGATATCGGAAACCTGGACATCCATCCCCTTTTCGACCGCCGGATAATTGCCGGAAATACGGATATCGGAGACAAGCGGTTTCCCGATCAGATGGCAAAGATTCATAGTCGCCAACCGCAGGGCGTTCTCCGCTTTACGGATGGAGAGTTCGCTTTCGTTCAGCTTCACCTGCACTTTCAAGACATCGTTCTGCGGTTTCAGGCCATGTTTGTAAGCGCTCTCGACATTCGACAGCAGTTCCCGGAGCACAGCGTTATATTTATCCGCCACCTTTTTCATCTCCTGTGCCTTCACGACCAGGGCATAGGCTTTGTCTGTTTTGAGGATCACTTCCGTCGCCGTCAGCGCCTCGTTCATCTCGGCCATCTCTTTTCCCAAGACAGACATCCGGTAGGCAGCCCGGATCTTACCGCCCATATAAAGCGGCTGCTCAACCCGGATTCCGCCCATGTAAACTGTCCCGACTTTATAATCGAGATTGATACCGGGGAAATGGGTATAAATGCCTGTCGGGACCAAGTTCCCGGCTGCATCATACAGAATGACGGGCATTTTGCCACCTTCAATTCCGAATCCGCCGTCCGCCGTACTGTAAAGGCCCATCCCGTTAGCGGTAAAGTTCGGGAAGAAATTCCCTTTATAGCTTTTCATCGTGTACAGGGCACATTCGGTCTGTTTCACCGATGCCGCCATTTCCTTATTATATTGCAGCGCCATTTCCCGGCACTGCTGCAAGCTCAACGTCTCCTGTGCGAAAAGAGACGACGGGCAGAGAATAGACAACAGGATAATAGATATTTTCTTCATCAGTCTACATGTTTAATATGAAAGAATAATGCGTATAGGACAGGAATAAAAACGAGTGTGATCACCGTTCCGAACAGCAGGCCGCCCATAATGGATGCAGCAAGCGAACCGAACATGGCGTCGGTCAGCAACGGGATCATCCCTAAGATCGTGGTCAAGGCCGCCATCATCACCGGCCGCAGACGGCTCTGGGCACTGTCGATCAAGGCGGTGACCGGCTCCGTCCCCTGCCCGATCTGCAAAGTGATCTCGTCCATCAGCACGATACCGTTCTTTATGATCATTCCTATCAACCCCAATGTCCCGACAATGGCGACAAAGTTGAACGTCTTGCCGGTCACCAACATCGTCATCACCACTCCGACAAATACCATCGGGATACTGCAGAAGATGATAGCCGGCTTGCGGTAATCCTTGAACAGCATGATCAAGATCGCGATCATCAGGATAATGGCCAGCGGAAAATTCTTGAACAGATACTTCATGGACTGGTCGCTGGCGTTCTTCTCACCCTGCCATTGCAGCGAATAGCCTGCGGGGAGTTCGATCTGCTCCAACTTTTCCGCGACTGCCAATCGCGCTTTTTCCGTCTCGACACCCGGCACGGGAGAGCATTGCACGCGCTGGCTGCGTTGTCCGTTGTAGCGAGGAACAACCGGGTCCTCCCATCGCACGTCAATTCCCTTGCTGATCTGTTTCAACGGCGTGCTGCCCATCAGGCTTTCGATCAGTTCTTCCTTCGATAGTGTCCCGGCTTTCAGTTTCACCATGTTTTCTTCGTTCAGCAGACCGTTCAGCGAAGGGAGCGTCGAAAAGACCTGCGTGTTTCCTAAATCCTCGATCGGTTTTCCCTGTCCGTCCAGGCATTTCAAGTAAATATTGTTTTTATGGATGCCTTCGTAGAAAGAACCGATAGGTATACCGCCTGTAGCTGTCAGTAACGAAAGGCTCACGTCGCTGCGGCTCAATCCCAACGCACGGGCGGCCGGTTGGTCGTACTCGATTGTCAGGACCGGAACCTGCGGTTCCCAGTCGGTCGTGATCAGGCAGACTTCTGGCGTATTCTCCATAATATGTCGTGCACTGTCCGCCAAACGGTGCAGGACGGCAGGATCAGGTCCTAAGAATTGGGCCTCGATGGGATATTTCTTAAACATCAGGTTATAACGTTTCAACTTGACGTAAGCATCCGGATACTGCCGTGTCAGGTACTCTTGTATCTCGTCGATATTTTCGACTAGCTCGTCGGGAGATGTAAAGTCAATGATCAACTCCCCATAGGCCAGCGAAGGATTGGCAATGCTTCGCACCAGGTTGTAACGTCCCGGCGTCCCACCGATGGAAGCTGTCACGTTCGTGATCTCCTTCCGGGTTTTCAGATAAGCTTCTATCTCTTTCAGGTCATTCGCCACACGGGTAGAATTATTGCCCTCCGGAAGTTTGTATTCCATATACAACTGATCGTACACCATATCGGGGAAGAATCCCTGGCGCAGGAACCGATAGCTATAGGCGGACAAGAGCAACAAAGCGACCATCGTCAGCGTAAAGCCAAGGCGGTGCGACAAACCGAAACGCAAAGCAGCCCGCAAGATGGCATATATCTTACCTTTATATACACGCTTGCCGGAATTATCGTTTTCCACCGCCGGATGTAACCGCCTGTTTGCCATCAAGGGAACGTGGAGTAATGCCAACACCCAGCTCAGCAACAGTGAAACGGCCAGTACGATAAACAGGTCGCGCGTATAAACGCCTGCCGTATCCGGCGACATATAAATCGGCAGAAAGGCTATGATAGCGATCAACGTCGCTCCCAACAACGGCATCGCCGTCTGCCGTCCGATAGCGGTCATCGCCTCCATCCTATCTTTCCCGGCTTTCAAGTCCACCAATATGCCGTCGATAATCACAATGGCATTGTCTACCAGCATCCCCATCGCCAGCACGAAAGCCGCCAGAGAGACACGCTGCATCGTTCCCCCGGCGAATTGCAGGAAAAGAAATGATCCGAAAACAGTCACCACCAAACTGATGCCGATAATCAGGCCACTCTTGAACCCCATCGCCAGCATCAGTATAAACACGACGATGACGACGGATTCGATCAGGTTGATGACAAACGTTCCCAGCGAATCCCCCACACGCTCGGGCTGATAGAATATTTTATGGCAATCTACTCCGGCCGGCAGACGGTTATCTTTCAACTCCGCCAGCTTCGCTTCCACGGCTTTGCCGACCTTCACGATATCCGAACCGCTCGAAGCAGCTACCAAAATGCCGATAGAGCGCTCCTGGTTATAGAACATCTCGTTACGGGTTGGATCTTCATACCCCTTTTCGATCAAGGCTATGTCGCGCAGACGCAATTGGTCGTCGTCATGGCCCTGGATAAACATCTTGCCGATGTCGTCCACCGTTTTGAAACGATCGTTCACCGTCACTCGGATGCGGTTGTCCCCGTTATCATAGTAACCGCTATAGGTTGTCTCGTTTTGTCCGTTCAAGGTAGCCAGGACTTCGGCCGGTTTCACGCCAAGGTTGGCCATGCGGTCCTGCAACAGGGAGATATTGATACATTCGGAACGTTCCCCATATATATCCACCCGGTCCACTCCTTCTATTTCGACTACTTCCCGTTTGATCAGTTCGGCATAATCAGCCATCTCCCGATCGGACAGTCCATCGCCCGTCAATGCGTAGAACATGCCGAACACCTTGCCGAAATCGTCTTGTACGATCGGTGTATTAGCTCCGGAAGGAAGTAAGGCGGAGGCATCGTTGACTTTCCGCCTGAGAAGGTCCCAATGTTGCTCCACGTCATCGTCCTTGACGGTGGTCAACAATTCGACCTGGATCAAGGACAGATCATTGAACGAATAGCTTTCGACATTATCGACATTATCCATCTTACGGATACTTTTCTCAAGCACATCCGTCACTTCCAACTCTACCTGATGGGCCGATGCACCCGGATAGGTAGTTGCCACCATTGCCAGCTTTACCTTGATCTCCGGATCTTCCAGCTTACTCATTTGATAGCAGGCCAAAGCTCCGCCCGCCAACAAAACCGCAACCAGAAAATAGACCAGGTTCCGGTTCTGAAATCCCCATTTGCTTATATCCATCACAACAATCCTCCTACATTCGTTTTAGAACCGGTGGCCAAAGGCCGGACATTTTCTCCATCTTCAATATGATGCACGCCGGAGGCAACCACGATTTCACCGGCATGCAGCGTATCGGAAACAACCATCGCACGTCCGTCGGACAACAGGCGCAGAACCGTCACCTCGCGGCTATGGACTTTCCCCGCAGACGGATCATAGACAAACACGTACGTTTTACCATCCTTTTGCAGAAGTGCCCCGCCCGGAACGGAAACCGGCTGCGAATCGCCCTCATTGCAATAGATCGTGACCATCGTATTCATTCCCGGCGAAGGGAGCGGCAACTTGCCGGGAACCATTTGCAGGCGCATCGTGTACAGCTGGTTCGCATTGGCTTTCGGAGTGACGCTGATCAATTTCAAAGGATAGTTTTCTCCCGGATAGAGGTCGAACGTGCAGTGGTAGCCATCGAACCGGTCCCGCCGGATATAGTCGGCTGCCGGAAGATTGATTTCCACCTCCGGAATGCCGGCGCTGACCATCGAGATCACGGGCATACCTGCTCCGATCGTTTCATGTGCATCGAACAGCTTTTTCTGTATGAAACCACTGAATGGAGCATACAGCCGAGTATATTCCAACTGGTCTTTATGATGCTGATATTTTGCAGTGATCTGTTTCAGGCCGTACACGGCTTTATCGTTGGCATTAGGCGTGGTCCCGTTTTCTTTATAAAGAGCCATGACACGTTCGGCTTCCGCCTTGATCTGCTTGTATTCGGCCTCCGTAGCATCCAGTTGCACCCGATAATCTGCCGGATCCAATTCGGCCAGCAGTTGTCCTTCCCTCACGCGGGCGCCGTCTTCCACATATATTTTACGGATTGTCCCGCTCACACGGAAAGCCAGGCTGATATCCTGCGCAGCTTTCACTTTTCCTGGGAACTGGAGGGCAGTCTGACTGCTGGCGGAAACGACCGTATCGATCTTGACTGTCTGAGTATCCTTTGTCCCCTTCTCCGAACGGGCACAAGACATAAATAGAATCAAGGATATACCTGCTAAAATGAAATAAATTCGTTTCATAATTTAAGTGTATTTATTTAAAGACAAAATTATCCCGACAGAGCAACCTCGGAAAGGTCAATATGAATAATAAATTGTTCCATTTGTATATTTTCCTCAAAAAGAAGATATAAATATTCTGCGATTTGTATTTTCTTTACCGAAAATTCTTAACTTGATAAAAGAATGTCACCTAAAGAATACCGTAAGTAGCTTTTGGAATTGTTAAAATGCCCAAAACATGTCGTCATACATTTGAAAGCAAAAAGCCAGTTTTAGTATAGTTGTTCCACTGCTCCACAAGAACTATAGAATATTTTATGTACTTTTGTCTCAGAATATAAAAAAACTAAATAACTCAAATTAATCAACATGAAACGCTTAATGGCTAATCATAAACAGAAAAAAGCGATCCTGATCGCTCTTGCTGCGCCATTGATGTTTTCTCCTGCCCCTTTAATGGCTGTGACCGGAACCTCCGAGCCTGTAGTAGCTATCGCCCGGCAGGCGCAAACGATCGTCAGTGTGCAGCGGATCAACCCGACTACGGTCGATGTTGTGTTCTCCAACAATCAACGGATGACATTCGATTTCTATGGAGATAATATTTTCCGTATGTTCCAGGACAACAACGGTGGTATCCTTCGTGATCCGGAGGCAAAACCAGAGGCCCGGATTCTCGTAGATACCCCCCGTCGCCCAGTTTCCAAACTGGACATTCAAGACGATAATGGGCAAGTGACCATCACGACCGGAAAAGTCAGACTCCAGTTGGACAAATCGACCGCCCTGCTGAAAGTCACCAATCTCACCACAAACAAAATCGTTTTCGAAGAGACGAAACCCGTGGTTTACGAAAAAGGAAAAACGATCCTAACGCTGAAAGAGAACCCTGATGAATATTTCTACGGCGGCGGTGTGCAGAACGGACGCTTTTCACATAAGGGAAAAGCTATAGCCATCGAAAACCAGAACAGCTGGACCGATGGCGGCGTGGCTTCTCCCACTCCTTTTTATTGGTCCACAAACGGCTATGGCTTTATGTGGTACACTTTCAAACAGGGGAAATATGATTTCGGCGCCACAGAAAAGAATACGGTAAAACTATCCCACGATACAGACTATCTGGATGTTTTCTATATGATCAATGATAGCCCGGTCGCCCTATTGAACGACTTTTACCAACTGACCGGTAACCCAATACTGCTGCCCAAGTTCGGATTCTATCAGGGACACTTGAACGCTTACAACCGCGACTATTGGGTAGAAGACGAAAAGGGTATCCTTTTCGAAGACGGCAAGCGCTACAAGGAAAGCCAAAAAGATAATGGAGGTATCAAGGAATCGCTGAACGGAGAAAAGAACAACTACCAGTTCTCTGCTCGCGCCGTGATCGACCGCTACAAGAACCACGATATGCCGTTAGGTTGGTTGCTGCCGAACGACGGTTACGGAGCCGGCTACGGACAGACCGAAACATTGGACGGTAATATCCAAAACTTAAAGAGCCTCACCGATTACGCTCATAAGAACGGTGTCGAAATCGGTCTTTGGACACAATCCGACCTGCATCCGAAAGACAGCATCAGTGCCTTGCTGCAACGCGACATTGTAAAGGAGGTACGAGATGCCGGTGTACGAGTCCTGAAAACAGACGTGGCATGGGTCGGTTGGGGCTACTCGTTCGGTCTGAACGGTGTGGCTGATGTCGGACATATCATGCCGTATTACGGAAACGACGCACGTCCGTTCATCATCTCTCTCGACGGTTGGGCCGGCACGCAGCGTTATGCCGGAGTCTGGTCGGGCGACCAAACAGGCGGACAATGGGAATATATCCGTTTCCACATCCCGACTTATATCGGCTCCGGGCTTTCCGGACAACCGAACATCACATCCGACATGGACGGTATTTTCGGTGGCAAGAACCTCGTGATGAATACCCGCGACTTCCAGTGGAAGACCTGGACGCCGATGGAGCTGAACATGGACGGCTGGGGATCGAATGAGAAATATCCGCATGCCTTAGGCGAACCGGCAACTTCCATCAACCGCTGGTACCTGAAAATGAAATCCTGCCTGATGCCGTATGCTTACAGCATTGCCCGCGAAGCGGTAGACGGCAAGCCGATGATTCGCGCCATGTTCCTTGAAGATCCGAATCCTTACACCTTTGGTAAAGCTACACAATACCAGTTCATGTACGGGCCGTACTTCCTCATCGCGCCGATCTACCAAGAGACGCAAATGGATGACAAGGGAAATGACATCCGTGATGGTATCTACCTGCCTAAAGGCGAATGGTTCGACTATTTCACCGGTGAGAAATATACCGGCGGCTGCGTGGTCAACAACTTCGCTTCTCCACTTTGGAAACTTCCGGTATTCGTAAAAGCCGGTGCGATCATCCCGATGACGAACCCGAACAATAACGTAGGGGAAATCGACAAGAATTTGCGCATATATGAACTTTACCCGTCCGGATATAGCGAGTTCGTCGAATATGACGATGATGGTATAACGCAGGCTTATCTGAACGGCAAAGGGACAACCACACGGATCGAAATCAAGAACAATGACCCATCAAAAGTCTCAATCACTATCCATCCGACAACAGGCGATTTTGACGGTTTCGTGAAAGACAAGGCAACCGAACTGCGTATCAATCTCTCGGAAATGCCGAAGAAGATCACCGCTAAAGTCGGTTCCTCCAAAGTGAAACTGGTAGCCGCCCGTTCGATGAACGAATACCAGAACGGCACGAATGTCTATTTCTACGATGTTGCCCCGAACCTGAACAAATTCGCCACCAAAGGAAGCGAATTCGAAAAGAAGACAATCACCAAGAACCCTCAGTTGTTAGTAAAACTAGCTCCGACAGACATCAGCATGAACGGAACGGTTATCACCATCGATGGTTACCAATTCGACACGCCCGACACCCACCGCGTTTCTACCGGTTCTCTGGCCGCGCCGATCGCACAGGTGACGGATGGGAACACAGAAGCTTACACACTAAAACCGACTTGGAATAAAGTTCCCGGCGCCGACTTCTATGAAATAGAATTTAACGGCATGCTTTATACGCAGATCAAGAATGCGGAACTGCTGTTCGACAACCTCTCAGCCGAAACAGACTATTCGTTCAAAATTCGCTCAGTCAACAAGGACGGTTATTCAGACTGGTCTACCTTCTCCGTCAAGACCAAATCCAACCCGCTGGAATTTGCTATCAAAGGCATCCGTGGAGAAGTGACAGCCGAAGAACAGGAAGGCTTTGAAATCTCCCGCTTGTTCGACTTTGCCGAGTTAGGCGATATGTTCCACACGAAATACCGCAAGAACGCAATGCCGTTCGATATGATCATCGATCTACGCACCATCAACCAACTGGATAAGTTCCATTATCTGTCCCGCCAGGATGGAGGCAACGGAACGATCCTTGCCGGCGACGTGGCCTACAGCATGGATAAGGAAAACTGGACAGCGGTCGACTCGTTCCGCTGGGAACGTAATGGTGACATGAAAGTATTCACTTTCAAGGACCAACCGAAAGCCCGCTACATTAAATTGCATATTACGGAAGGTGTCGGCAACTACGCTTCCGGACGCGAATTATACGTATTCAAGGTTCCGGGCACGGAAAGCTATCTGCCAGGTGACATCAATAACGACAAAAAGATCGACACAAACGACTTGACCTCGTACATGAACTACACAGGGCTACGCCGTGGTGACAGCGATTTCGATTATGTCAGCGCAGGTGATATTAACCGGAACGGTCTGATCGATGCTTACGACATATCGGTCGTGGCAACCCAATTGGAGGACGGCATCGAGAATCCAGGTACGGACCGTGTAGCCGGAACGATCTTCCTTTCCACTCCGAAACAGACGTACAACGCCGGCGAAACAGTCGAAATCACTGTCAAAGGTGACAGTGTCAAAGCTGTCAACGCTTTGAGTTTCGCATTGCCTTACGACCAACAGGATTATGACTTTGTCGGCATCGAACCGGCAAACCTCGGTACGATGGAAAACCTGACATACGACCGCCTGCATACCAGCGGTCAAAAGGCGCTCTATCCTACTTTCGTCAATCTCGGAGACAAACAAGTGCTCGAAGGTTCTGAAGATCTCTTCACCATCAAGCTGAAAACGAAACGCAAAGTTACATTCAACCTGAAAGCAGTCGACGGCATCCTGGTTGATAAGAATCTGAATATGCAGAAGTTCTGAACAATGAATTTCTGATATAAACGAAAGCAGAAAGGCTTCGCCTACCGGACCATTCCGGGGTGAAGCCTTTTTCATTAAGATTATGAATGTTTTCTGCCCCACAGATGTTATCTTTGCAGAAAAAGCGATAGAACCATCGCATGACAAAGCAAACAAATACATTATGTACTCAGATAAAAAAAACATCCTGCAGCTCGTAGCCCTGCTCATCGAGCATAACATCAAGAAAATCGTTTTGTGTCCCGGCAGCCGCAATTCACCTATTGTACATACGATTGCCAATCACCCGTTCTTCTCCTGCTATCCGGTGACAGACGAACGGAGTGCGGCATTCTTCGCGATCGGGCTGGCATTACATGGCGGTAGTCCGGCTGCTGTCTGCTGCACATCGGGCAGTGCATTACTTAATATTCATCCTGCCGTATCGGAAGCCTTCTATCAGCAAGTGCCATTGGTCGTAATCTCAGCAGACCGTCCCGGGGCCTGGATCGGACAAATGGACGGGCAAACGTTTCCTCAACCGGGTGTTTTCGGTTCGCAGGTTAAAAAATCCGTCAACCTGCCGGAGATACATACCGATGAAGACGAATGGTATTGCAATCGTCTTATCAACGAAGCTCTGCTCGAACTGAACCATCATGGGAAAGGACCGGTGCATATCAACGTACCAATCTCGGAACCGTTGTTCCGCTTCACTACGGAGGAATTGCCCAAGGTACGCGTCATCACCCGCTACCAAGGATTAAATGTCTACGACCGTGAATATACTGGGTTGATCGAGCGGCTGAACAACTACAACCGTCGCATGATCGTTGCCGGTCAGATGAACCTGATCTATCTTTTTGAAAAGAAATATTCCAAACTGCTATACAAGCATTTTGCCTGGCTTACCGAGCACACAGGTAACAAGACCATTCCCGGCATCCCGGTAAAGAATTTCGACGCCGCCCTTTACGCCCTGCCAGAAGAAAAATTAGAGAAGATGGTTCCTGACCTGCTGATCACATACGGTGGACATATCGTGTCGAAACGCCTCAAACAATTTCTCCGCAAGCATCCGCCACGCGAACATTGGCATGTTTCGCTTAGCGGAGAAGTAACAGACCTTTACGGTTCCCTGACAACCGTTATCGAGATGGACCCGTTCGAATTTCTCGAAAAAATCGCTTACCTGCTGGAAAACCGGACAACGGAGTTTCCACGCATCTGGGAAAACAACACCCGCGACCTGCCACAACCGGAATTCAGCTATTCGGAAATGGCTGCTATCGGAACATTGATCAAGTCGCTTCCAACACCTGCGGCCTTGCATTTAGGCAACAGTTCAGCCGTACGTTACGCCCAGTTATACACACTCCCAGAAGATGTCGAAGTCTGTTGCAACAGGGGGACGAGCGGCATAGAAGGATCGCTTTCGACTGCCATCGGTTACTCCGTTTGTTCAGACAAACTGAATTTTGTAGTGATCGGCGATTTGAGTTTCTTTTATGATATGAACGCACTTTGGAACAGCAACTTCGGCTGTAACCTACGTATCCTGCTGCTCAATAACGGAGGAGGTGAAATATTCCAAGCACTTCCCGGACTGAAAATGGAGGATAAAACACGCCGTTTCGTGACAGCTACACACAAAACTTCTGCCAAAGGATGGGCCAAAGAAAGAGGATTCTCTTACCTTCCCGTCCATAACGATGAAGAACTGACGAGTGCAATGGCTGTTTTCACCCAGTCCGCCCCCCACAACCAACCAATGTTGATGGAGGTATTCACGGATGCGTCTGAAGATGTACGGCTACTCAAAGAGTATTACCACCAACTAAAAAAATAAGAACATAACTCATAATTTATAATTCTAAATTCATCTTATGGAAACAAAAAGAGAATGGACAACCATCAAAGAATATGAAGAAATCCTGTTCGATTTCTATAACGGAATTGCCCGCATCACTATCAACCGCGAACGCTATCGCAACGCTTTCACTCCGACAACGACGACAGAGATGAGCGATGCTCTCTATATCTGCCGTGAACGACCGGATATCAATGTTGTCGTGCTGACAGGAGCCGGAGACACGGCTTTCTGTGCTGGAGGTGATATGCATGTGAAAGGTCACGGCGGCTACATCGGTAAAGATGGTGTGGCACGGTTAAATGTACTCGATGTACAAAAGCAAATCCGCTCGATTCCAAAACCGGTGATCGCTGCCGTAAACGGTTTTGCAATCGGTGGCGGGCATGTGTTGCATGTGGTCTGCGACCTGACGATTGCTTCTGAAAACGCAATATTCGGACAGACGGGTCCTCGTGTGGGGAGTTTCGACGCAGGTTTCGGTTCATCCTATTTAGCTCGCATCGTCGGCCAAAAGAAAGCACGTGAAATTTGGTTTCTTTGCCGCAAATACAATGCACAGGAAGCACTCGACATGGGTCTCGTGAACAAGGTCGTACCTTTGGATAAGCTTGAAGACGAATATGTCGGATGGGCCGAAGAAATGATGCTGCTCAGCCCGCTTGCCCTCCGTATGATCAAGGCAGGCCTCAACGCCGAGCTAGACGGTCAAGCCGGAATCCAAGAGTTGGCTGGCGATGCCACCATGCTCTACTACATGACCGACGAAGCCCAGGAAGGTGGCAAAGCTTTCCTTGAAAAACGCCGCCCCCGTTTCGAAGATTATCCGAAATTCCCATAATCCAAAGTCACAATGGCTATGCACTATCACATAGAGATCCGCCCTAAGACCTTGTACTTCAAAAAGCCGGCAGGGACTTCGCGCGGGACCTACACGGAGAGGAAGAGTTGGTATATCTACCTCACCGCAGAAGAAATACCCGGCCGCCAAGGAATAGGCGAATGCGCACCTCTGCCTAAACTAAGTTGCGACGACGTGCCTGGATATGAAGAAGTTTTGGCCAAGGCTTGCCAAAACTTCACCCGCACAGGCAGAATCGACGTGGACGGACTGCGCGATTATCCATCTATCCTGTTCGGTCTGGAGACTGCTTTCCGCCACTTTGAAGCCGGCTCCTTTGCCTTGTGGAACACTCCTTTCTCGCATGGCGAGGTGGGTATTCCTATCAACGGACTGATCTGGATGGGAAGCTATGAAGATATGTTGGGACAAGTGACAGACAAGATAGAATCCGGCTTTCGTTGCATCAAGCTGAAAATCGGAGCGATCGACTTCGATAAAGAATTAGAAATCCTTCGTATCATCCGCAAACAATTTTCATCTGATGAAATCGAACTGCGTGTTGATGCCAACGGTGCTTTCTCGCCGAACGAAGCCATGAGAAAACTGAACCGTCTGGCAAAACTGGACCTGCACTCGATCGAACAACCGATCCGTGCAGGACAGTGGGAAGACATGGCTCTGTTAGCTGCTTCTTCTCCAGTTCCCATCGCCCTCGACGAAGAACTCATTGGCTATAACACACCGGAAAAGAAGAAAGAATTGCTTTCCTTCATTAATCCGCAATATATCATCTTAAAACCGTCTCTTCACGGAGGCCTATATGGTTGTAGCGAATGGATCAAGGAAGCTCAGGATCGGCAGATCGGCTGGTGGATCACTTCTGCATTGGAATCGAATGTCGGCCTGAACGCCATCGCTCAATGGTGCGCAACTTTCGACAATCCGCTTCCACAAGGGTTAGGAACAGGTGGCCTCTTCACCAACAACATTGACTTGCCGTTGTCAATTAACAACGGACAATTAATAATTGACAATGGACAACAAACAATTGATAAGTAAGAAACATCCCGATAATTGTCAATTGTCAACAGTCAATTGCCAATTATCCGAATTCATTTCCGATTGGAAGTCTGCCTCTCCTTACTTGGAAGTACAAACTTCCGGTTCGACCGGTACACCCAAACGAATCATGGTCCGCAAGGAACAGATGGTAAATAGTGCCCGCCTCACCTGCGATTATTTAGGGTTGCGGCAGGGGGATAAAGCCCTCCTTTGTATGCCACTCCGATACATTGCCGGAAAGATGATGGTCGTACGGTCACTCGTGGCAGGGTTAGATTTGGTCATACGTGAACCTTCCGGGCATCCGATGGCAGACATCGACATGCCACTCCGATTCGCAGCCATGATTCCGTTACAAGTATACAATACGCTACAGATTCCGGAAGAACGAGAGCGCCTCTGCCAAATCGATATCCTAATCATCGGTGGCGGCTCTATCGACCATGAACTGGAAACACGGATACAAGAATTGCCTATCTGCGTTTACTCCACCTACGGAATGACAGAAACACTTTCGCATATCGCCCTCCGACGGTTGAACGGACCGGATGCATCTCCTTATTACACGCCTTTCCCGTCTGTCAAGCTATCACTCTCGACTGACGACACACTGATAATAGACGCTCCACTCGTCACCGACGAAACACTTGTCACTAACGATGTCGCCGAACTGCTCCCAGACGGCCGTTTCCGCATCTTAGGGAGGAAAGACAACATCATCAACAGCGGAGGCATAAAAATACAAACGGAGATTGTGGAAGAAATCTTGCGCCCCATCATTCCTACCAATTTTGCCATAACATCCGTTCCAGATCCAAAGTTCGGAGAGGCTATGATTTTATTGATCACCACAGGAAATGACCGCTTCCCGAGTAAAAAGACAGCCTCTTCCCTTATTGGAGAACAATCTCTCTCATTACCTGAAAACAATCTCTTTTCCGAGCTGGAAGAAATGATATTTGGAATATTACCCAAATACCAACGTCCGAAGCACATCCTCCGGATTGAATCAATCCCTCTTACCGGTAGCGGAAAGATCGATCGGGCGGCATGCCGGAAATTGGCAATGGAAAGATATACAGGATAAATTAATTCGGGCATCAATTATTTAGTAATAAACATACAAAAACACTATATTTTATGAAGTATTTATCAATCTTCGCCTCCGCCCTTCTCGCCACGGCGTCCGCTTACGGACAAAGTGGGGAAAGTTGCCGGACAGCATCCGATCCGACTCTACAAAAGCCGGAATTATACGCAGGTTATGACTGTGTAAACCTACTCGACAGCACCGCTGTGACCGTGCAGCCTACCGGCTCCGGTTCTTTCACGGTCTGCAAAATCGTCAAAGTTATGAACACGCGCGGGGCCGTCGCCAATCGCATCCTCAAATACGATTACGACCCGCTGACGGCACATGCAGAGTTTCATCGTGTCACCATCTACAAAGCCAATGGCGACGTAATCAACCTCGATATCACCCAACAGCAGGATTATGCCGCTCCTGCCCGCGCCATCTATTGGGGAGCACGGCAGATCATGATGGAAATAGGCCGTCTCGATCCGGGCGATATCATCGATTATCAGATCAACAAAAAAGGTTTCACCTATGCCCTGTTGACTGACGGTATAGGCAACGACGAATCCCGTTTCATCCCGCCCATGCGCGGACAATTCTATGATATCGTCCCCTTCTGGACAACCGAGCCAACTGTCCGCAAGGTATATAAGGTAAACATCCCGATGGAGAAAGAAATGCAGTTCCAGTTCTATCAAGGAGAATGCACCTCTTCCATGCGTTACGAGGACGGTCGGAAAGCTTATACGTTCGTCAGCACAGACATCATGCCGACCCGACGCGAACCGAACATGGTCGACCTGTTCGACGCCGCACCGAAACTGATGATGTCCAGCACACCACGCTGGCAAGACAAATCCCTTTGGTTTAACAAAGTGAACGAAGACTACGGCAGTTTCAGTGCCATTCCCGAAGCCCAGAAAAAAGTAGACGAATTGATCCAGGGCAAAAAGACGGAGATGGAAAAGATCGCCGTCCTCACCCACTGGGTTGCCGACAATATCCGTTACTCCGGTATTTCGATGGGCAAAGGCGAAGGCTACACGCTGCATAACCTGAAGATGAACTACACGGACCGTTGTGGTGTCTGTAAAGATATTGCCGGTACCCTGATCGCTTTCCTGCGTATGGCAGGCTTCGAAGCCTATCCAGCCATGACAATGGCCGGTAGTCGCGTGGAAAGCATCCCGGCCGACCACTTCAACCACTGTGTCGCCGTTGTGAAACTTTCCAGCGGAACCTATATGCCGCTCGATCCTACCTGGGTCCCCTTCTGCCGCGAACTGTGGAGCAGTGCCGAACAACAGCAAAACTATTTACCGGGAGTTCCCGAAGGTTCCGATCTCTGTCTCACGCCGGTTTCCGCACCGGAAAACCATTATGTCCGCATAAAAGCCAACAACCGCTTGGATGCCAAAGGTACGCTGACAGGACAGTTCACGATCACAGCCGAAGGACAGTCGGACAGCAATATCCGCCGTATCTTCACCACCGGCTGGCAGTCGCAATGGCAGGCCGCATTGGAAAGCCAACTTCTTGCCGTATCACCTAAAGCTCGTCTTATCAGCGTGGACTATGGCAAAGACCCGAAGAACTACCAGGCTGCACCGATCAAAATGACATTCCGTTATGAAATACCAGGTTATGCCCTTTCAGGAGAAAGAGAAATGCTGTTCAAGCCGATGGTGATGAATAACCTTTATAACCAAGTAAAAAGTTACCTGCGCATCAACACCGACCTCGAAGAACGTCGGTATGGTTTCAAGGATGCCTGCTCACGTCTGGTCGAACTGGACGAAACGATCCAACTCCCCACAGGTTATAAGCTAGCGGGTAATGGAAAAGAAGACAGTGCGCAAAGTTCTGCCGCCGACTTCGAAGGTTCCCTCCGCCAGGACGGTAACAAAGTGGTGTTGCACCAAAAGCTAGCGCTGAAGAAACGCGTGTACGAGGCAGGCGACTGGAATGGTTTCCGTAACGCCGTGAATGCACATAAATCATTCGGGGATTATATCGTCATAAAGCGATAAGGTCTTCCCTCTTCATAAATCACAAATTATAAATCATAAATCAAATGATACAAAACAAACATAAGTTCGCCTTCCTTCTTTGTATGCTACTAATGACTACGACAGTTTTTGGAGCATCGGAAGCCGAATACAAGAAATTAGCAAAGACCTGGACACTCAATGCCGACGGCAGCCAAGAGTTCCGCTATGACATGGAACTGACACTTTTCACCCACACGGCCATGAACGGCACATACGGAGAAAGCTTCATCGTGTACAATCCGCAATACCAGGAACTGAAGATCAACTCGTCTTACACCAAACAAAAAGACGGCACAATCATCAAGACACCGGACAATGCTTTCGTGGAAGTCCTTCCCCGCAACGCGGCTGATGCTCCGGCTTACAACCACCTGAAAGAAATGGTTGTCGTCCACACAGGCCTAGAGCTGGGAGCAACTATCTATCTCGACTACACAGTCACATCCAAACCAGGCTATCTGCCGGAGGTAGACATTTTCGAAGAACTGCTCCAATCCTCTCCCGTCAAAGAATACACACTGACGATCGTGACACCCGAAGTCAAAGAACTTGCCTACACACTGACAAACAATCCGGCAAAAGCATCTGTCAAACGATCCGGTGGAACCTGTACGACAAGCTGGACATTACGTAACCTGCCAGCATCTTCCCGCGCTCCGTTCGTCTATGTCAAGAACGGCGACGTTCCTTTTCTCGCCGCCACGACTTACGCATCCGAAGGAGAAGCATTGGCAACCCTGCTCAAACAGTTCAATCCGTCCGGCGATCCACAACTCACGACTCTGGCTGAGAGCCTGACCGAAGGGGAAAAAAAGGACGAAGACAAACTGGAAGCTATCCTCGAATACACGACCAACCACATTGCCAACAACGGGCTGACATTGGATCAGACCGGCTATCGCCTCCGCCCAGCCGATGCCGTCATGAGCACAGCGTACGGAACTGAAGTCGAAAAAGCCAATTTGCTCGCAGGCTTGTTGGATGGGGCCGGCTTCAAAGCCGAACCAATGGCGACTTACCAGGCTTATGCAGACAAAGGGCTGGCGCTAAAGGCTGTCGACCAACTGTTTGTCTCCTGTATGGTGAACGGCGAATTATATTTATTCTCCACCTCTTCTACCCACCGTCCGCAAACGGTGAACTTTGACCGGACTCCTCTTTTCAGCCTGCAAACAGGAAAACCGGTAGCTATTGCCGTTCCACAGGATTACCAGATCAAGAGCGACATCGCAGTTCGTTTCAAAGATGGAAAAGTGACGACATCCACTAAAGAATCTGTCGGTAAAGAATTGATGCCTTATTTCACAACAGGTAACAGCGAAAACGAACAAACTGCTCCTTTAAAGGTGGAAAACGGGTATGCTACGATCTCACTGCCGGATGCCGGATATGGCTTCTCCCATCTGCCTTATGGCTACCTGAACAGCCAGCGGAAAGAAAACCTGCTGATCCCACGCCCTGTCAACGAAGTCTATACATACACGATCGAATGTCCTGAAAATATGGAACTGCGCACCCCGGAAACCGACAAGACGATCCGCAATGCCGCCGGTAGCCTGACCATCTCCGTCAAGAAAAACGGACGTACGGCAACCGTCACCCGTAGCCTGGAACTGAACAAACAACTCTATACACCTGCCGAATACAAGGAATTGCGCCAGCTTCTGACAGAATGGAGCGACATAAACGGAAAGACTCTATTGTTTTCAGTACAATAAAGACAATTACTTTTAGGATGGCCGATACTGCCTGTTATATTAATGCCGATATCAGCCATCCCCAAAAAGCCTTGATCTTTTGGTAAGAGGTTTCAAAATGTACTTGCCCCGTACTTGACGCGGGAACAAGTACATTTTGAGACACCACCAACAGATAAATCATTAATTAAACATCTAAAATAAATCAAATATGAAACTACTAAATCTAACCGCTGCCCTCTTTTTAGGAGGTGTTCTGCAAGCACAAAACCCTTTACCGGCCATTCATCCGCAGCCACAGGAAGTTACATTATCTACCAACCGGCTGAAAGCGCCTCATGGCTTTACTCTTTCCGGCATGCAACATCCGGATGAAGATGCCATGCGCCTGATCAGACAAACATTGTCGATAACAGACAACTCCGAAGCGCTACCGCTCAAAATTACATCGCTGGAAGACCGGACACCCGAACTGAAACGTTCAGGAGCCTATCTATTAGTTATCACACCAGAAGAAATCGACATTGCAATTTCCGACAGTCGCGGTCTTTTCTACGCAGCACAGACATTGCAACAATTGGCCCAAACCGACGGACAAGGCAATACGACACTGCCACTCGGAGTTATCAAAGACTATCCTGACGTCGCCTACCGTGGAACCGTCGAAGGTTTTTACGGCGATCCCTGGAGCCATACCGACCGCATCGAGCAGCTTCGTTTTTATGGAAAGATGAAGATGAACACCTATATCTACGGACCGAAAGACGATCCTTACCACAGTTCCCCAAACTGGCGCAAGCCTTATCCGGAAAAGGAAGCAGCACAGATCAAGGATCTCGTGAAGGAAGCCGCCGCCAACAAGGTAGACTTCGTCTGGGCGATCCATCCGGGCCTGGACATCAAATGGACAGATGAAGACCGGATGAATGTGCTGAACAAGTTCGGTATGATGTATGATTTGGGAGTCCGTTCCTTCGCAGTCTTCTTCGACGATATTTCCGGTGAAGGGGCCAAGGCAGACAAACAAGCCGACCTGCTCAACTTCCTGCAAAAGGAGTTTATCGAGAAGAAAGAAGGCGTCAGCCCGCTGATCATGTGTCCGACCGAATATAACCGGGCCTGGGCGGGAAGCGACTATCTGGATGTGCTGGGCAGAACGCTCGACCCGGCAATCCATGTGATGTGGACCGGCAACAGCGTGATCCATGATATCACACTCGAAGGGCAGGAATGGGTGAACAAACGTATTCAGCGCCCTTCGTATGTCTGGTGGAATTTCCCTGTAAGCGACTACTGCCGCGACCACCTGCTGATGGGACCGTCTTACGGGCTCGATCCGAATGCGGCACATGCCATGTCCGGTTTCGTCGCCAACCCGATGGAACGGGCGGAAGCTTCCAAAGTAGCCCTTTACGGAGTTGCCGATTATGCCTGGAACATGAAAGCCTATAATCCCGAAAGCGATTTCGCAGAAGCCTGCCGTTATGTTTTGCCAGAGGCACCGGAAGCATTCCGGACGTTCTGCGAGAACAACTGTGATCCCGGGCCAAACGGACACCGTTACCGTCGCGACGAATCCATCCGCTATGCCGAATCTGCCGAAGCATTCCTCCATGACTTCCGCCAGCACAACTATAATGCAGATGCCGCTGACCGGATGAACCGACTGTTCGCCGAGATCACAGCCGCCCCTGCCGCCATCGAGACAAGCCGCAACAAGGCGCTGATAGACGAAATCAAACCGTGGCTGATGCAGTTCCACCTGTTAGGGAAAGCCGGACAAAAGGCTATCCGCACTGCCGAAACCGGACAAGGCGAGGATCGGGCCGCCACCTGGCAATCGTATCTGTCGCTCACCTCGTTGCTCGACAGCATGCGCACAATTGACCGGACCTACAATCAGAATCCGTATCAGAAAGGCGTGAAAGTCGGCTCACGAGTCCTGACCCCGTTCGTACAGGAGATACATTCAGGTGTCGGAAGCAACCTGCTGTTTGCAGACCAAACAGATGCTGCCACCCAGATGAGTAAGGCATCTATCCTAACGGATATCGAACAATTGAAATATCAGCCGTTGAAGGAAGGCAAAGACCAGATCGGATACAACCGCCTGAACGAAGTACTGCGTATCGAGCCGGGACAGTCCTTCGGCCTTACCTGGGAATTGCAGAAAGAGGCTACCTCCTTCAACTTCAGCCTGCCGAAAAGCGAAAACAGCGGACGGGTATTCGAATGGTCCGCCGACGGCAGACAATGGACGACTATCGCCGACATCCCCGCCGACCAAGCCCGCTTCAAATTGGAAAAGCTCGCTCCCGGAGCACGCTATATCCGTATGCGTAATGCAACTGACAAGCAGATGCAAATCTACTTGTACGAATTTGCCGTGACAACGAAAGAAGATACCTCCATCGACCCCGTCCGCCTGATGTATGACAAGAACCTGGAATCTGTCAACACATTGACCGCAAGTTCACGCATCACGATTGATAAGGAAAAGGAGGGTTCGCTCGAACTGTACTTGTCCGGCTCCCCTTGCAGCCAAGTTGTGGTAGAAGGCTCACCGTTGAAAGGGAAAGTGAAACAAGTGCTTTACTCCGGCCCGGCAAATTATATCAAGCTGAAAAAAGAAGCCTTGGAGAGTGTAAAGGCATTAGAACTATATAACGCAGGATCATCCCCTGTCAACATCCACGAGATCAATTGACAAAGAACAACGGACAATTGACAATCAAACTGCAAAAACATTTAATTGTCAATTGTCCATTCTCAATTGTCAATCGTTCAATCCATCGGATACCGCACCCCCCATTCGGAGCGAAGATCATCCAGCATCTGCATGATGTGCAAAGTTTCCGCATGCGGCATACAAGGCGTTTCGATCTTTCCCTCACGGATCGCGTCGATGGAAGCCTGCACCTGATACTCGAAACCCGTTATCTGTGGCGGACAGGTATAGCGAGCCACTTCCTCATGATTGACCGAATAGACGACTGCCAACTGCGGGTTGTTGATATTATCGACGATTATATATCCTTTATCCCCCGAAATAACTCCCTGGCGATCGTTCGCACAGAAAGCGGTCATTTGTAAAACAGCCATCCGATGATTCCGATACACAAAAGTAATGCTGCTCTGCAAATCCACTCCCGTCTCCCCTTTCACGCAGGCAGAAGTAATCCCCGTAATTTCCGAGCCGAAAAGCATCCTTGCAAAGTTGATCGGATAAACGCCGATATCCAGCAAAGCACCGCCACAAAGTTCCGGTTTGGCGATGCGCTCCTTCTCGGCAATCGGATATCCGATATTGGCCGTCAGCATCATCACGCGTCCGATCGTCCCGCCGTCAACCAGTTCGCGGAGCGTCTCGGAGAAAGGCATATAACGTGTCCAAATCGCCTCAGTCAGGAAAACCTGTTTTTCTTTCGACAGGCGTATCAACGTCTCCGCCTGCTCTGCATTGGCGGTAAATGCTTTTTCACATAAGACCGGCTTACCCTTTTCGAGGCACATCCGCGCCTGCTCAAAATGGTGGGAATGCGGGGTGGCGATATAAATCAACTGTACTTCGGGATCATCTGCCAAATCCTCGTATGATCCGTAAGCCCGCGTAAAGCCCCATTCACAGGCAAACCCTTCGGCATTTTCCTGGTTACGGGAAGCGACTGCATACGGTTCAACCCCTTCCATATCGCGCAGCGTATGCGCCATTTTGCGGGCAATATGCCCAGCTCCTATAATTCCGACTTTAAAACGTTCCATTAGCTGTCATTTTTTATCGGGTAAATATACAATAAAAATTCCATGCCCATGAAACTTTTACTTCACAAGCATGGAATTCAAAAGTGATCCGCAATACTATATCCTACTCCATAATCACCACCACCGGATTATCCTCCTCACCCACCTTTTTCAAGGCGGCCACTTCGGCAGGGATATCCGTTTCACCGGCGTTATCCTCGAACCAGGAGACGACTTCTTCCGAAGGGAGAATGGCAGCAAATTCGCCCGAAGCGGAGACAGATACAGGCTGTAAGGGAAGGAAGCCATTCGTATCGTCGGTTATCTTGTCATCGAGAGGAGAAACCTTGACGGCTCCGTCCGCCTTCCGGTAAAGGGCATTATAAGTCTTCTGCTTGTCGTTATAGACATTCGTCATAAAACGGAAAAGGATCACATCTTCGTTTTCCATGAACTTTGTCGGGTAGATAGCATCTTTCTTATCCTCGAAACGCTCGTTGTAAGACCAACTGTAGACACCTAAATCCAGCACGCGCACAGGTTGCAGCTCTTTCGCTGCCGACACCCGATAGATCGTATCATTATAAGACTGGCGGAAATAAAGATCCTTGCCCGCATGCCAGAAACAACTGTTGCCAAGCGGATAAATGGCAGACCTGCCATCCTTATATTTTATGAACGCCAAACCATCTCCCCCATCTTTCAAGACCGAGATGGAAACAATATCGTCCGGAGTGATCGCCTTGTCTCCTTCCTGCCCGACCGGTAACGATTCCACACGGACAATCTCATCTCCACGGAACAGAGCGATACGGGCCGGCAAACTGTCGGTAGCCGAATAATAACCAGCGATAAGATCCGCATCCAGATAGTCGAACACTCCCATTGCCGGAAACTCATCGGCGGAAACCGAAGGAGTCCAGATATGGTCGAATCGACCGTCCGCCCCGTAAACAACGATTTCATTTTTCCAGCCATGGAAACTTAATTGGCCGGTATACGGGTTCTGCCATCCTCCGTGGACATCCGAATAGCCTTCAGGATCTTCCCCCACATGCCCGACCGAACGGATAAAGCGACCCGTTTTTTTGTCGAATAGCTGGCAGCGGTCCCGACCGGATGTCACAACAATCCAATCATTCAGGATAATTGCATACGCTCCCTGCCCCACCAGGCAACTATCGGTCGTTTCCAAGGCGACATAGCGTATTTTCTTGAAACAGTCGGAAGTCTTCAACTCCGTCTGATTCTCAAAAGCAACTCCCAAAGGAATCGCTTCGAGTTTTGCCACCTTTGTTTCCCCTCCGCCACTGCAAGCAGCAAGAAAAAGACATGCCACTGCCACAAACACATGATTTTTCATACGATTTTCATTTTACTTTAGAAGAGGCTTTTTTCGTTGTGATCAGGATCACGCCTCCGACTGCTTTTTTTCCATACATTTCGATGGCGCTCTTATCTTTCATTATCGATATCGATTCGATTTCGTTTGGATCGACCTTGTCCAGTCCACCCGTATATTCGACACCGTCAATCATGACAAGCGGGTCCGGCTTGGCATACCGGACACCTCCGGCAGGACGCATATTCGATTTAAATTCCAGAGGACGCAAGAGAGGCTTGTCTTTCTCTGTTTGCGACATCTTTTTGTCTTGTCGGGATGTGAGGACTTCGGCAAACTCCACTTCGGAGATATTTTCCAACCGGCGGGAGATTTCAGGACGGGCGAACGCAGCAACGGCAACGGCTGCAAGAGGAAGCACATAAAGGAACTTCAAGCGAGCCCAGGGGTTCGATTTTTGTTTTAACATCATAGTAATCCGCTTTTTAAGTTTACTGTGGTCGAAACTGTTGGCCATAGAGGTAAAACGCTGTGCTCCGACCGCTTTCTTTATTAATAACAATTGATAATGCTTTGCATCCACGCCATGTGCGATCACACTCTCGTCCGCCTCATATTCATGCACGTTCTGCAGTTCCTGCTTGAGCAGCCAAACAGCGGGATTGAACCAATGCAGGACGACACAACATCCGGCAAACCACATATCCAATGAATGGCAAGCTCTGATATGCGCCTGTTCATGCGCCAAGATTTCAGCTCCGCTCTCTTCCATATCAATGCGGGAGATAACAATATATTTCATCCAACTGAAAGGCGGGACCGTCAGGTCGGTCACGACAAGCCGCGTACCATCTTCCAATACGGCCCGCTCGCCCGAACGTATCAGACGCACGATCTGGCAGACGGAATAGAGGAACCGTCCTGCAAAAAAGAGGCATCCGCCGGCGTAGATCATAAACAAGGCCGCCAACCAAGACGGAAAGCGACTCTCTTCTTCCACAGGAGTTCCGCCCATTTGCAAGAACCGTTCGAGTTCCAACGCCGTACGTTGTACGGCGACCGGCTCATCGGCGGCAAGCTGTACAAAAGGAATCGCGATTGAAAAAACTATCACACCAAGAAGAGCCATCCGATTGAAACGGTGGAACGTATCCCGGCTCAAAAGCAGGCGATAGAACAGATAGAACACTGCCAGACAGCAGGTGGATTTTATTATGAATACTAAAAATGCTCCCACGTTGAAAGAATTAAAATTAATAATAATGAATCCCCCCCTCTCTTAATCATCAATTGTCGATTGCCTGTTGTCAATTGATTCTATCAGCTCCTTCAGTTCCTCCACCGAAATCTCCTCCTCCTTCACCAGCGAAGAGATAACACCGAGGTAGGAATTGTTGAAATACTTGGCAATGACGTTTTTCAACGTGCTCCGGCTATAATCGGCTTCTGTCACCGCAGCATAATATTGGTAGGTATTGCCAAACGTATGATGTGCCAGAAAACCTTTCTCCTCCAATCCGCGTACGATCGTGGAAAGAGTGTTGAAATGCGGCCTCGGCTCATCGTAAAACTCAAGCAGTTGTTTGACGAACAAAGGGCCTTTCGTCCAGAAATAGCCCATGATTTCTTCTTCTCTTGCAGTCAGTCGTTTCATGATATCTTGTTTGTTCGGGACAAATATAACTAAAAAAAATAGTTTGCAAACTATTTCAATTAGTTTATGAACTATTTTTTTTAGTGGAACAGGAGTTGTAAAAAGTAAAAAATCCTGTCCGAAGTTCGGACAGAACTTCAAGAGTCCTAAAAACGCTGTCCGATCTCCGGATCGTATTTCAAAAACACCAAAAGTCCGGTCCGGGCTTCGGACAAAACCTCGAAAATCCTCAAGATACCATCCGAGCTTCGGATCATATCACAAGAAGATTTGAAGTCCTTGCCGAAATCCAGAACGTATTTTTCGAGTATTTCAAATCATTTCCGAAATAAATGAGATTATTTGATAGACTGTGAAAATTAATGACTATCTTTCGAATCAATTAATTACAATCAATAATAGAACAACATGAAAAAAATTATCCGGATTCTAAATCTAGACATTCATTCCCTGAATAATGCCGAATACAAAAACTTCATGGAGCGCTTCTTCAAACTGATCCCGCTCAAGGCTGTATCAGGAGAGGGAGACCGCCCCAGTGAACTCCGCCTCTTGGGCGAAGAAGAAAACATGACATCGGATTTCGTAGGGATCAGCGATGAGGACAAGGCGACATTCAATGCCGACATGCTTCTCCTGACAGATGTCGTCAACCAGTCGCGCACGAACGACAACACGGCTCTACTGCTCAATCTCGACAAGCGTCGTGATCCGTTGGTTTCATTCATCATCAACACGACCTCCATCGGACGTAAAAGTTCGAATCCTGCATATGCACAAGCATGCATCAGCTTGTATAATATCTTGAAACCGTATCGCGGCATACAAAACATTCCGATGCAACAGGAAACCGCACAGATCAAAGGCATGCTCTACGATCTCGACAAACCGGAAAACAAACAGAAGATAACGCTTCTGCATCTCGACGACACCGTCTCCGAGTTGCGCAACGTAAATGACGAATTCGACGCATTGTCCAGCGACAGAACCAACGAACGGGCGATCAATGCAGTCGGGACGGCGAAGGAAATACGCCACCGCCTCAACTCGCAATACGACTATATCACTACCACCATCTTTGCCCACAGCATTGCGGTCCCGTCGGACGAGGCAACGCTTTTCATCACGCAACTCAACCAGCTGATCGATGAAACCCGCACCGCCTACAACCTGCGCAAAGGTATCACCGCATCCAATAAGAACAAAGGGCAGGGCGGCAATGACGAACGTCCGGGCGAACTTTAAGCCCTCTCATCCCTTCTGCAACAGATAACCCATACAAGCACGAACCGACATGGTTTACAACAATAACCCATGTCGATCCGTGCTTATTTTCACCCTTTTCATACGCCTCCGAAGGACTATTTCATGATAAGAATTATTAAAATACTTATTGATAACATTTTTTAATAGGCACTGAACATTTCCCTTTTTCCAAGCTGTTTACCTCCACACCACCTCCCCATCCATCCCTGGAATAACATCGGAGGACAGAGCAATCTCATCCAATTGCAAATCCAAGGGGGACGAAAAATAAAATCGTAATTCTCTATAATAATCAAGCAGAACTTTTGCATCGGAAAAACACCAGCTTCCGCTACACTCCCGCTCCCCTTTGCCGCAATCGCCACTACACCCCTCTCCCCCTGCCGCAGAGCTTTTTAAGTTAAGAAACGGATTAATCCGCATTTCCTTCCGGCTCCCAGAGTCGTAAACAAATCAAAACGGCTCTTGGTTATTGAATGCAAAATCGTATCTTTCAGTCACAAATCCCGAACATCTCATTGAAAAGGCGATCAGGTATGGAGGTAAAACCAATTCATCGGAGTAGGAATCTAGACATTATTATTGCTATAGGGAATTGGAAATTATAAATTCACGCCCTTATTAAATTCTCAAAACCTGCGAATAAATAAGAGCTTTTTTAATGAAATGAATCGGGTTTTTCATATATGTTTTCTATCTTTGTCGTGGTAATTGGACCTTGAAGCGTCAAGGAAACATTATTTTATGATTTATATAAAAAGCGTTTTGGTTTATCCTTAAGTAGAAATCTAGACAATTTCAAGCCATAGAAGGGTCATAAACAAAAATGCTCATGTTTCGATTATATACCCAATGTATATAGCATAAGGGCGTGAGCAAACTGTTGTATAGTACTGCATGGCGGGTTGTCTAGAACCTCTACTTAAGTCCGAACAACAGTCCTCACGCTTTTTCATTTTATAATACGCCCGATTTTGGAGGACTACCGGACAATTTAACAAAAATGCCTATGAATTAATAAGATAATATTTTTTTCCCACAATAAGCGATTTTAGTATTATCCCTAAGTAGAAATCTAGACAATTTCAAGCCATCCGGGAGAAGTAGCTAAACAATGAGTTCCTTACGTTTTATCGTATCTGTAAAGCGTGGGCTATGTTTATACTTATCAGGATTAGCGATAGTATTAAAGACAACAGTCCCGCGCTTTTTCATCTTAGACAAATCCGCCCGGGGACAGGGTACGGAAAGAAAAACAATAACGATAAAACAACTATTATATGACTACAAAAAGAGCTCTAATCAAGGAATTGGCACAACGGATGGAATGTACGGACGTTGCCGCGAAGAAGTTTCTGAATTCATACATCGAACTAATAACCGAAAAACTTTCAGAAGGTGAAGGGGTGAGCATTCATTATTTTGGCAAACTGGTTCCCCATTACCAAACAGAGCGTCCGGGACGTAACCTTCGTACAGGTGAAGAATGTAAAATACGCGCCCGCACATCAGTAAAATTCAAAGCCAGTGAAATACTGATTCAAAAACTGAATCCTGGAAAATAAAACAAAAAGAGTGCACCGAAATCCGAGGGCACTGAAAAAGTTTCCTTGCAGCTTTTTAAAGAATTAAATCTGCACATAG
>ERZ773242.334-NODE-334-length-58398-cov-4.282039_pt1 | contig 58398 bp, 85 predicted proteins | sample MGYA00511077_ERZ773242 | MGnify/ENA primary metagenome ERZ773242 (study PRJEB29015, sample SAMEA2737754) | human gut metagenome | biome: human gut; feature: human-associated habitat; material: faeces | place: China | collected 2012 ... | reverse complement strand
GGGTCGGCATAAGCATTGCCACTATCGAAGCTGACGTTGTTTTTTGTGCCGCCGCCTGACAGTAGCCACGCCACAGGCTCCGCTTCGAGCGATGCCAGTGCGATACGCGCATTATTAATCAGGAGGCTATCAGCAGGAGATAAAACAACATGAGCGTTTCCCTCCGCATCAATTTCAGAATTCGTAATTTTTCTGAACAGCTTTGCCAGTTCTTTGGTAATAGTGCTCATGGGTTAGTCCTCACCATCCTGAAAACATGCCGAATGTGGCGGCTGTCTTTGCAACTGTCAGCGCAACTACAACGCCAAGTAAAAAAGCGAATTGTGACTTGCTCATTCGCTATCCCCTTTCACTGTGATGCCAGCGGCGCGGAGTGCAGCGATGACCTCATCACGGTCAAAGTGATCACCCTTTTCCCAGTCAATATGCTCACCAGCAACATTGATGTAGTAAGGCATTGGCAGTTTCACGGTGACGGCGCGCGCCTCCAGCTCAGCGATGCGCTTCTCTGCGGCTTCCAGTTCATCCAGCAGCGCCAGCATGGTGGCAGGGTTGGATGCAGCGATGAACTCAGCATCAAAAATGTCTCTTTTCCCGGTTGTTAATTCTACAAATACATTACCAATAGCAATCCCGTGGAATGTAGTCATAAGCTCATCCGAGTTGCGCATCATTCGCTTCCACTCACCCGGCGTCGCCTTCTCAGCCGCTTCACGCAGCGCCTGTTTGTCGATGTTGCTCATTGGAACCTCACATGATTCTTCCAGCGATTCTGTGCTGCGCTCTTTTTGAATTGATGCCCTTCACGGCTAACACCACCGAGCGTGAAGAGAACCATGCGTCGATTGCTTACATTCAGCCATTGGCGCGGGTAGCAGTTTTTCAGAGCGCGAAGAACGATGATTTTGGCTTTACGGTTTTTCATGACTGTGCTCCTTTACGAATTTGGGCAGCGAACTTCAGCACAAATCTTACTGTTGATTCATGCCATCCGAGTTTTTCTGTTTCTCTGGCAAGCATCTCCACACCGCTGGCCCGCACTTCAGCCAGGAAAGCGTCTGTTGCCGGGATTTCTGGCATACAATCAACTGCGTCGATATATTCTTCGGCTTTGTCATCCCAGACCCAGCAATCAGCCTTAATGAAGTTATCCAGACCCGACATCTCCGCAGCCAGCGCAGCGCATCTGGCTTCAAGTGCGGCATAGTTGCGAATCAAATTAGCCACTTGTCTATCGCTAATATCGCAGGTGTCGTCATAATCCAATTGAGCAATCCACTGCTCCAAGTTATGTTTCACACTCATCTCTTCGCCCTCTGGTTTAACCACGCTGTCAGGAATTTGTTCTCGTTCACGCTCTGGAAGCTATTGCGCTTCAGCATTTCTTCGCGTGGGATATCGTTGATGGGTTTGATGCGGTGGCCGGCAATGAGCTCATTGGGAGTAATGAATGGGTCGTATTAATTTCCGATCATGATGTAAGCCTCGATAATTTTGCTCTGACTGAATAGATTGAACGGGAGGTGACTTCTGCGATTTCATTTGGAGAGTGCGATGAAAAGAGAGCTAATTCCTTTTTGCTCCATGGCTTGTCATGGCTGGAGATTAACTTCACGCCTAATCTTCCGGCTTTGCTCCATATCGACATTTCTGAGCGCTCAAGCTTTTCCGCAATTAGCTTTGGTTCCATGGTGGCAGCCACTTCGCGCAAGAAGTCCTCCTCCCATGATTCCCACAGGAGGTATGTCATACTTAATCCTTATTTGATTAGTAGAGTTGGCTTACCGAGTTTCAGTGACGCGCCTGGGATGGAATTTCCGGCTTTGAGTTGATGTTTAATGGCTAACTTGTCAGCCTTGACTGATGTCACGTATTCGACGTACTCAGGAGGTAATGAACCTTCATCTGTGATTTCAACCGACTCTACAGGAGCGCGGACCGTTACCTGATGAATGCCAGCACGAATCTTTTTCTTGCCTATCATCTCAAGAGAATTAGCGATGTAGGCCATGATCTTATCGACTTTATTATTGATAACTGCGGCACGTTCATTTAGCGCTTTAGCCTCTTCCTTGAGGCGGTCTGCGTATCCTGTTTCGTTCTTACAGATAGCCAGCAACTGCTCAATTTTATCTGTAAGCTCACCTTCCATACCTTCCAGTGTGTCGGCTATTTCATCTGCTTCAAAGTCGGAATCCATCAGCCTGGCGTAACCGTTGGCAATCTCATACAGTTTGCTCACTGGTTGCCTCCAGTTTTGACTTGCACTCGGCGTATATCGCCTGAACATTCTGCTGCAACTTCATTCCAGCAGTGCGCTTGTACGCATCAGCGAAGATGCGCTTAAGGTCATCCATGGTTTCAGCCTGAGCCATATCATCGCAAAGCACCTGAACGTGTTCGATGATTTCCTGCTGGCGCTTACGCTCATCCTCGCGAATATCTTCTTCTGATTTGTGAGGCATAACCGGCTCCTGATGCATCCCTTCATCTTCATTAAGCAGGTGGATAGCGTTATCGAGACGTTGCGCTTTAGGCCAGTATTTTGAAGCTCGCTTGACGATGGTCTTACGTGCCATTTCCTCCCAGAACGTCTTCCATGGGCCATTCTTCGCCTTGCTAGTAGCTTCCACTGCCTTTATTTCTGAAAGGCTCATTTCCTCTGTCAGATAATCACCATCAGCAGTCTTAACAGTGCAATAACCGCCAACAACCTCGCCACGCTCTCCAAACGCGTTGTATTTGTGCGTAGGAGCGCTATCAAGGCCATTTGATTCGTAGGTGTCTGCAGAGTACACCAGCTTGCACTGACCCCACTTAATGGAGCCTGTAGACTGCGCAAGGTGCAGCAAGCCCATGTAGCTGATATCCAGGCACACCATGCCGTCACGAGGTACGAGATATGCCAGTTTGCTTGCTGGGTTCAACGTGATTCCAATGGCTGCTACGTTGATAATCGCGTTCTGTGCGCTGGTAGGGTTCGACAGGGCGGTTTTGGCAAGAAAGTCATTCTTCTGGAAATACTGAATGGCGAACTGACTTTCCTTTGCCCATGTAACTGTCTGCTCAGTTAACGCGCCGCAGAATAGCGGCTCCTGCTGTTTAACAAACTCAACGATATTGCTCATGCTGCATCCTCAAAAGTATGGCGACGCATAAAGATGGACATTGCATACTCCACCTCAACGCGCGGCCTGAATATGTCCCACATAACTTCTCCGGCGAACCCCTGATAGTTACAGTCCTCTTCGCCAAGCCACTCGACTGCATCCTTCGTGAAATCGTCGGGCTTATGTGACTCCAGCATGTTGAGCACCGGGCGCATGTTCGCGCACAGCATCTCAACCTGCTTATCAATCTTCGCGTGGTCCTCATCGCTAAGATGAGCGATGATTTGCTTAATCTCTGTTTTGTCTGTCATCGTCAGGTGCATCTTCTGCATCCTCTTTCTGCTGTTTCAACATGTCCTGCATAAGGCGGACAAAGGCATCTTCTGACCAGGTATCTGCAATGCTCATGATTTGCGGTACCACGGCATGCCAACGGCTGATTTCATCTGCTCATTGGCCTGCAGCCACATCTGAGCGTTACCGAGATAGCGAGCAATTACCGCCTTGCTCTGCGCTGCTTTAAGCAGGCTGTGATTTATAACTGGTGACATAAACCCTCCAGGTGCTTACGGGCAGCACGAATAAGACGGCGAACACGTTTTGATAATTCGGATTCAGCGGGATAAAAAGCGGACATGACGCCGCTACCCGCGAGGCTTAGTTGCATCATGGGCTGGTTCCTTATGTTGTGTGTGGTTGCATAGCGCTGCGTTCGTTGAGCGCACTGATATACAGTTAAAAAAATGCCCTCACAGTGGAGTGCAAAGGTGAAACGAGGGGGTATTAATCAGAACATCACCAAAGTCTCCTTAGATGATGTGGTGCGGTATTACACCCAATAGCTAACTCAAAGAATTAGCTATCAGCTGCTATTCGCTTGGCGGTTCAGGTACTTTCTCATATTCAACAGAAAACATTTCTTCCACCCATGAGAGCCATTCCCACAAGTTAAGTCGCTCGGACCAAATCCTTTCCCTTCCGTTATGGTTACTGATTATCGCCTCATCTCCAGGCCTGAATAATGTACAGTTCGACTTTGTTATTTTTACCTTCATCACTCCTCCCCCAGAGCCTTGCTGATGGCTGCGCGAGCCGCGTTCATCTCTGATTCGTAGCGCTCATTCCAGTTTTGCTTCTGACCAGCACGAAGCATTTTTTGCAGAGCTTCGAGCAAATCGGGAGCTGCTGCTATCAGCGTATAATCACTAATAGTCTTCTTATCCATATTCCAGTAACCAACAACTGCGTCGTATTCTGCGCCTTTGTTGCTGTAAGCAATGTTTCGCTTATCATCGTAGTGACAACCTGGCGTTTCCCATTGCTCTCCATCAGGATATACAGCAACGCAGCCACCTCTAACGTCAACTACCCATGGTCCCGGCGTACCCTTAAACTCTTTCATATTCACCTCTGTGGCTTGCTGCCAAAAGAAGGCCGACTATGGGGCCTCGGTAGGAAGTCCAATCATCTTATTCAGGTCTTCTACTCTCAGAGCTGGCAGCGCGCATCCGGGCTTATCAGCCTCTGTAGGCAGAAGCTCTTTGCTTTCAGGCCAAACCTCGATGAGTCGTTTAACTGTCGTTACTGAATTAAGCGCCGCCCAGACGTTAGACTCGATATCCTTTTTCTTCGCGTACAGCTTTGACTGAAGTGCGCAAATATCATCGAACCGCTTGGTAATTTCGTGTTCTGCGCCGAACATGCATTTATCTTTTGCTGGAGTAGGTAGAGATATCTCTTTTCCGGTACTGTCATTTCCATATGAGTACCATCCAAGCCTTCGACCAGATACAGTAAGGAAAATCGAGGTGGAATTTACATCGTGCGAATAAAACGACACGCCTAGCTTTTCAAGCTCTGCACATAACGCGTTTAACTGCGCCGATAAACCGTCAACTTTATCTACTTTCTTTTTTCCGCCCAGCGCATAAACGCGAGCATCGAGAGCAAGCTGATGTTTAAGTTTTGCAATCCCATCGAGTTCGGCAAATACCCCTGACTTAATCAATGCGTTACGAGCAATTTTCTCTCTGATATTCGTTGTTAAGCGGATTGACGACATATTTGTTACCTCTCAAATAAGTGGCTTACTGCTCAGCTTCATGCGCTGAACGGCGTGGATTTTATTCCCGAGCGGGTTAGCATCCCGGTAGTACGCGCGATTCTGTTTAACCCCTGTAACTTCAACTTCCTTCTGACGCGTTCCGGCAAGCGAAATGGCTTTGGTTACGCGTGTACTGCATGTGCTATTTGCTACGCGGCGTGCAAGAGAAGCGTCCTGCATTGCCTGTTCACGCTTCGCAGCTCGGCGAGCGCGGTAACGATTCTTTGAGTTATCACTCGCAAGTATTGTGATTACTATCGTCATGATTACCTCTGATTCAGTTATTTATGCTCGGCAAGAATCTTGTGGCACCAGACCTTAACTGATACTGGAAGGTCTCCTGCTGGTTCGCACTGGTACATCAACGGTTGCACGGCTCTCAGTTCTTGCTGAGCATCCCAGCTTGATTCAAGTACCTTCATCATTGACCGGTACATGCTTCTGCTGGATTTGAATTTATGTTTATTCACATTTACCTCCGATGATTGGCTTTGGCGATTGGATGGCAGGTGCCTTTCTCCTGCTTGACTGGACTCAAACCAGCCTAAGTTTCACGACATCCCGATATCGGGGTAGGGTGTCAATTCACCAGCATCAAACGGGTCTGACCGTTAGCCTTTACGGCTATTCGCTTTTACTACGGTCGCCTGTATTGCCCAGGTAGCTATTTCCCGTACTTGAGCCTGTTGGCGCAGGCATTCATCCAATCCCAAAGCCAAACACTCTTTGGTTTCCTCCTGCTAGAGAGGAACAATCCCATCAATGTTAAAGAGCGATTCACCGTCCTGGTGAGTGGTGCTTCCTGCTGATGGGCTTAGTATCACCGCAAGTGGTATTGCAGTCAACACCGCGAGAGATATTTTATCACCGCAAATGGTTATTTGTCTGTTTTTTAAGGTTATTTATTTTTGTAAAAGCTTCATGCGATACTGTTGCGAGTGAAAAGTTAGCGAGGGATTGGTATGAAAAGCGAAGATGAATTCTTTGCGGAGCTTCATCCGCAGGTGGTGGAGATACTTGGTACAGCGGTCATGCAGATACTGGTAGAACAACGAGAGCCATCCAGAGCGGCATTGATAGAGATGATTCAGGTGCTATGGCGGGAGGATGATGTGGACCTGGCTGTAGAGCTGGCTTTTGATGTGCTGTCGTTGCCGAAAGAGTAGGGAAAAATGGATCTCGGTAGAACCTGCGCCGTTGCTGGGTTTTAAGTGGTTTTTATAGGCAAAATAGGCCTAAAATGGATCCCGCGAAATGGCACAAAAAACCCGGCGCGGTGGCCGGGTTATCTTAACTTAAGAACTTTGCATATTTTTGATGAAGCAGCTGCTAACTCTTTATTCCTTGCAGCGTCAGGTTTTTCGTTCCTGAGTTTCACTATCAATGCCACCAGATCTCGGAATTCCTTTTTCTCAGAAACGGTCATTCTTCTTTGGATTCTGACAAACTCATCAATAGGAATGGTGGTAGTGCTATAAGTGCTGTTATCTTCAGCTTCTTTATGTACTTGCTCATAGTGGGCTAAAAGTACCTCAGCTATAGCATTCCATTCTTTGCGCCTTTCCCCTTTAATGGCGTAAGAGTAGCTTAAGTAAGCGCTTGCAGGTATTGCAACGAATGCTACAATCATTGCAATAGTTGAAACGGTATCACTATAAGTCATGGGGAATCCATTATGTCCAATTCAGATATTTTCGCCACGATAGCACTAGTGGTTTCAGTTGCTAATTTATCCGCTATTTTGATTCAAATTTGGCTCTTAAGAGACCGTTATTAGTTACCCAAACGTCTCGTCAGGCCACTGGCTGGCTACAACCTTGCCTACAACCCGACAGTTCTCATTGCATGGCATCATAGGGAACTGAGGATTTAGGGGCTGCAAAAATACCTGCCCACTATCCTTGATAAGCTTCTTAAAAGTGAACTCGTCACCGTTTAATCGCGCGATACAAAAATCGCCTGGATCAACCGGTTCCTCTGGGTCAACTAAGATAAGCATTCCTTCAGGGAAGCTTGGTCTTGATCCGGCCGGAGCGGTCATTGAGTGCCCGTCCACCTCAAGCCAGAAAGCCGCATCGCTAGCTTTTTTAGTGGTGCTTATCCATCCTTCCGCATCACGTTCGGTGAACGTTCTAAATTCAGGTGAAAACATACCAGCTTGCACATGCGAGAAGACTGGGTACTCATACTCGTTTCGTTTCTGTACATCTGCGCCTATAGCTCTGTACAAGTCAGAAATCTCTTTGGCTATGGACGGACTAAATTCCTCTATCCCTACCTGAAGAATGTTTGCCAGCATTGCTGCATTGCTCGCATTAAGGGCATTTACACCGTTAAGAATAGCCCCAACAGCTGACTGCCCAATCCCCATGGAGAAGGCTATGCCTTCCTGAGATAGACCAAGCTCTGATTTCTTTTTCTCATATATAGCCTTCAAACGCATTGCGTCTTCAAGCTGCTCTTTGGTTAGTGGTTTCTTTTTTGCGCTCATACTTCAAATTTATCACCGCAAGGAATAAATAACTAACACCGTGCGTGTTGACTAATTTACCTCTGGCGGTGATAATGAATCCATGTACTAAGGAGGTTGTATGGAACAGCGCATAACCCTGAAAGATTATGCCCTGCGGTTTGGTCAGACCAAGACGGCTCAAGATCTTGGTGTTTACCAAAGTGCAATTAATAAGGCCATTCGTTCTGGCAGAAAGATTTTTTTAACAGTTAAACCTGACGGCAGCATTGATGCGGAAGAAGTGAAGCCATTCCCAAGTAACAAAAAAGCCGCCTAAGCAACACCGCTCTTTAACAGCTCTGGCCTCGCTCATCTCTAGCAGGATGAGCACACAACGCATCAACCGATGCGTAAACACTTATTAACTAAAGGAAGTATTACAAATGGAACACGCAAGTTACAGCAAACCAACCCAGCGAGACATTGATCGTGCTGAGACAGATTTACTCATCAACCTCTCTACAGTCACACAGCGTGGCTTAGCGAAGATGGTTGGATGTCACGAGTCGAAGATAAGCAGAACTGACTGGCGCTTTATAGCGGCGGTTCTGTGCGCTTTTGGGATGGATTCAGATATCAGTCCGATCAGTCGTGCATTCAGACATGCACTGGAAGGATTAACCAAAGAAAAGGCCCCGATGAGCGGTAACTCATTCGAGGCCTGAGAACACTGTGTTACGTCAACACTAACTACAGGAGATATTTTAATGCGAAAGCGTAAAAAGTACCAGGAAAAAGAAGAGATTCGACACCCTGATTCACCTGAAGGATTAGTGAATACAGCTGCCAATAACCGGGCGTTCGCAGAGCGTCTTATTGGCGTTTACAGACTAGCCAAAGCAGGAGTGAAGAATGGGCGTCGCTAGACTTGAAGACTATCGCAAACCTCCCGGTGAGGTTGTGGAGCATCGTGTGGCAGAACTCGACGATGGTTACACCCGTACTGCAAACACACTGCTGGAGGCTGTAATGCTCTCCGGGCTAACCCAGCATCAACTACTGATTGTTTTGGCTGTGTGGCGCAAGACGTACGGCTACAACAAGAAAATGGATTGGATCGGAAACGAACAGTTTTCTGAGCTAACAGGCATGGCCGCTACCAAATGTTCTACAGCAAAAAACGAGCTTATCAGGATGGGAGTACTCATTCAGGAAGGTCGTCAGGTTGGCATGAACAAGAATATTTCCGAGTGGAAAACCAAGGTTAACCGAATCAGTAAAACATTTACCGAATCAGTAAAACTAACCTTTACCAAATCGGTAAAAGGGTCTTTACCGAATCAGTCAAACACAAAAGACAATATTCAAAAGACAGAAAGAAAAGAAAACACACAGTCATCTTGCGATGACCGCGAACCGGTTAAACCTGAAAAGAGAAAGACCGTCCGCATCAACTACAGCGAGTATCTAGAAGCCTACAACGAAATCGTGGGTGACAGATTACCTCACGCTGTAGAGGCCAACGCAGAGCGTCAGCGAAAACTCAAGAAACTGATTAACTCACTGGCCACCAAAAACATCGACGGCTACCGGGCATACGTGAAAGCGTTCATGTCCGCTGCAAGGCCATTCCATTTCGGTGATAACGACCGTGGCTGGGTGGCAACGTTTGATTACCTGCTGCAACCGAAAGTATTAACCGCAATTCGTGAGGGAACACTATGAGACAGGATATCGAGGCCAGCGTTATCGGCGGACTTCTCCTGGGAGGGTTAACGCCTGCAGCTGGAGACGTTCTGGCCACTCTGGAACCGGAAGCATTCTCCATCCCGCTCTACCGGAAAGCCTTTGAGGTGATCTGCAAGCAAGCTCGCAATCGTAACCTGATTGACGCTCTTATGGTCGCTGAGGAATGCGGTGATGAGCATGCCACCGACGTGATGATGACTGCGCGGTCGTGTCCGAGTGCTGCAAACCTGAAAGGCTACGCCAGCATGGTTGCTGATAACTACCACCGTCGACTGGTGCTGCAACTGATAAGCGAGATGCGAGACCCAATCGAGAACGGAACCATCGACGCATCAGGACAGGCCATGGACGAGCTTGTGAAACGACTGTCAGCCATCAGAAAGCCGCGTGACGAGATTAAGCCTGTTCACCTTGGAGATATCATCACCGACTACACAGAGACGCTTGATAAGCGCCTGCGTAACGGTGAAGAGTCCGACAACCTGAAGACCGGTATCGAGGAGCTTGATGCAATCCTTGGCGGGATTAACGCTGAAGACCTGATCATCGTTGCAGCGAGACCGGGCATGGGCAAAACGGAGTTCTCGCTCAAACTGGCAGAAAGTGTCGCAAACAGGACATTGCCTAACTCAGATCAAAAACGCGGAGTGTTGATTTTCTCGATGGAGATGAGCGCATTGCAGATTGCCGAGCGAAGTATTGCCGGAGCAGGAATGATGTCTGTTAGCGCACTGAGAAACCCAACGCACATGAACGACGAGGCGTGGGGAAGGGTAGCTGAAGGGATGAGACGTCTGGCTGACCTTGATGTGTGGGTTGTCGATGCATGTCGACTTTCGGTTGAGGAAATCAGGTCGATCGCAGAACGCCTGAAGCAGGAGAATCCCCACCTTTCTCTTATCATGGCTGACTACCTAGGCCTCATTCAGAAGCCAAAAGCAGAACGAAACGACCTGGCTATTGCTCACATCTCCGGAAGCCTGAAGGCTATGGCGAAGGAGCTTAAAACACCTGTCGTATCGCTCAGCCAGTTGTCTCGTGAAGTCGAGAAGAGACCAAACAAACGCCCAACCAACGCAGACCTGCGCGACTCAGGCAGTATTGAGCAGGATGCAGACTCAATCATCATGCTGTATCGCGAGGCTGTGTATGACGAAAACAGCCAGGCCGCACCTTACGCAGAAATCATCGTGACGAAAAACCGATTCGGCTCCCTTGGAACTGTGTATCAGGGATTCCGAAATGGTCACTTTGTTGGATGCGACCAGGAAGAAGCCAGAGCGAAATGCACAGCTGCAAGCCAGCCACAACAAAAAGGCCGGCGCTATTCAGGAGCCGACGTATGAACACACGAGACAAAATACTCAACCACCTAGAGAGCAACAAACCAACATCAGCAAGAGAGTTTCACCAGCTTACCGGCGCACCAAAATCCCGCATCACCCAACTACTCCGCGAACTCACAGAATCAGGCCAGCTTGAAACTCACAGCGTCCATAACGGCATCAAGCGTTATCGGCTGACTGAGCTTCATGCTAACCGTCGCCAGGCGATTCTGGACTGGCTTGATGGTGGAAGCGAAGGAACATCAGCAGCTATCTCAGCAGCAACCGGAGTAGACCTGCAAATGACCGCACAGATTCTGGCATCACTGAGCAAGCAGGGTGAGGTGTATCGCGAATGGTTAGGTCGAGAGAAGGTCTGGCTGTACCGCAAGAATGCACCGTTTACCTTCGGCTGCGCCAATCAGATGACTGCATTTATCAACAAGGCATTAAGAGAGGTGAGGGCATGAAAAGTTACATAACGATTCATAGTTGTATTATCGGAAGTGGCAATGATTTTGAGATCGACTACAGCTCTGACTGTATGCATTTCGAAAAAAGAGATAAGGCAATCAAGCATGGACTAAAAAATCAGGGTGGCGATGATTTCAACGTTGGTGTTGTTGATGACGGAAGGCTTGTATCGCTCGATTGGATGAATGAGGTTGTATCTTCAGATCCTGATGAGTTACATAAAATTGAGCTTGCAATCGGACTAAACGATTAACACCCCAGCACGCTGATGGAGAGGAATATGGATGAATCAAGAAAGGCTTTCGAGCAATGGTGGGAAGTATGGTTTGGCGAAGCACCGCTTACACCATGGGATGAGCTTTGGTGCGGCGATGGTTATTCAGCAGAAGATATTGACCATATGTGGGACGCATGGAAAGGGTCTCGCGCAGCTATAGAGATTGATCTTCCTATGCCGAAGTATACATGCTTCAGCCAGGGATTTTATAAGGGAATCGCAGAGCAGCGTAAAAATGACACTGACGCCATCCGCGCCGCTGGAATCAAAGTGAAGGAGTGAGTATGAGCGAGAAAGTACAAATCGAATTTATTTTGGAGCTTTGCAGGCAGTCCAGAGAAAGAAATAAGCCAGACCTGCATAAGGCGTGGGAAGCGCAGCAGGAAGCTTACCGTCGCGCTATAGGTGGAAATCTTTATACCTATGGAACCCATCCATATCGGAGCGGATATAGCCTTTACACATACTGAGGTATGCCATGAGGAAAATAACCTTTGAACTAAGAAGCCCCATCCATCAGCAGAACGCCATTCAAGCAATACAGCAAATCTTCCCCAACCCAACCAAACCAATCATCGTAACCATTCAGGAGCGCAACCGCAGCATAGACCAGAATCGCAAGCTCTGGGCTTGCCTGGGTGATGTCTCGCGTCAGGTCGAATGGCATGGGCGATGGCTGGATGCTGAAAGCTGGAAGTGCATCTTCACCGCAGCGTTAAAGCAGCAGGATGTTGTGCCTAATCTGGCCGGTAATGGATTCGTTGTGATAGGCCAGTCAACCAGCAAGATGCGCGTGAGTGAGTTTGGTGAGCTTCTGGAGCTTATCCAGGCATTCGGCACTGAGAAGAATGTGAAGTGGTCTGACGAAACCAGATTAGCGCTGGAATGGAAAGCCAGATTCGGAGATGCAGCATGATATGAAGATGACATGGTTTCACCATCACGACCTCACCAACGAAGAAGCAACTCAGTTAATCACCGCCTACCAATCCCGCAATGTAAAAACTCAACGAACGCTAAGCGCAGACCCTAGGTTATGGGTGGTTTCCGCATTGCCTCCTGAGTACGCCAGCGAGCCAAAGGGTAGGAGTCAGTATCAACAGAGGATATGGCAATGAAAAGAGAGGCTGAATTTGCAGCTGCAAGGATGCGTCACTCAGCATGGAGCGAAAGTTATTCCACAATCATGTCATGCCGTGCAAAGAGCAAGCGCGTGAAGTTGAAAAGAAAGGCTGTCGCATTGATTTGTGCAGACCGCGCAGAGATGGCGATGCATCGCTTTATCGCAGGTTGCGTAGAGGAGTATCCGTTATGAATCTTATCGAAGATTACCAGGGTCGACTTGACGACCTTCTTACCGATGCATCAATGGATGACATCGACCCCATTGACCTCTTAGTCAACTCAATCGCCGATTATCTGGAAGGCGAGCTTGAGGATGAAGAAGACAAAACGCTTTGCGTCGACTTCGGCGGAAAGAGCCTGATTATCAGCATCGTCAGCAATGACGAACAGTCAGTTACCGAGAGGGTGCATTGATATGGACTATTCACAGTTAACAGATTTTGAAATTAACAAGCGCATCGCTAAGGCTACCGGCACGCAAATTGAGGAAACCTATCAGTTCGTAAATGGCGGTGAAGACATTGCAGACCATATGAGCGGCATAGTGCTGATGCGCAAGATAACCAGCAACCGCAAGCACTGGAAGTTGTATGACCCATGCAACGACCCAGCAGATGCATGGCCGATTATCACCGCAAACAAAATCAGCATTTACGCAATGAGTGAGGCTGATGCACGTGGAAAATGGGGAGTTGAAGCATTTTACCACAATGAGGCATATCACTTTAACGACAACCCACTCCGCGCTGCCATGATTGTCTTCCTCATGATGCAGGACGCCAAAAATGCTTAGCCAATCAGAAGCCCAATCCTACGAGCAGCAGAGCATACGTCGAACGTTGTGCGCAGGATGCACGAAGGAGCTAATGCCAGAGGAAACCTACGCATGTTCTGAATGCGTGGATGAATGGCTGATTTATCGTGATCCGAATGGAGATATCTCAGATGGCAATATACCGGAGCAGTAAATGGCTTCAGGCAGTCAGGGAGATAGATTGCTGCGTTCTGTGTGGTCGATATGGAGTTCAGGCGGCACATCGGAACGAAGGGAAGGGAATAGGAATGAAGGTCGATGACTGTTTAACGGCAGCGCTATGCGAGCAATGCCATACGCGCATAGACAACGGAAAGGATATGACCCGAGAAGAACGTAGGGCCGAAATGGATAGAGCCATTGTCCTGACGCTTAAGCAACTGGCTAACGGAGGGAGGTTATCGGTCAGATGAATAAATATCTTTTGCAGCTACCCTGGCCGCCATCCAATAACCGGTACTGGCGACACTCACGAGGCATCCACTACATCAGCGATTGGGGAAAGAGATACCGAAAAGAAGTAATCGAAATAATCCAGCAACAACAGCTAGACATCAAAATCACACCTCGCATCAGAATCGCCATCCACGCTGCACCTCCCGATAACCGCAAACGAGATTTGGACAATCTGCCCAAAGCCGTTTTTGACGCACTCACCAGTGCGGGCTTCTGGCTGGATGACGGTCAGATAGACGATATGCGCATCAAGCGCTGTCAGGCGATTAAAGGCGGAATGCTTGTGCTGGTAGTAACTGAGACGTGCGGGAGCTTGCCAATGATTACAGAACTACTGGAGGCAGCATGACAGGCATAAGCAGAGAGGTCTGTGAAGAGTATCTGGATGCTCTGGTAACAGTGGAGTTATCCGTTAGATTCGCACAGCTAGAAGATCGCAAGATTAACGCCACCATCCGCGCAACAGTAACCGAGTTACTAAAGCGTATCCGCGACAAGAAAATTCGCGCCATCTTCGCAGGTTTAGCCCGTCAGCCATTCCCTGATGGAGCACTGAAGATGATGCGTCGCCAGTTAGACAGCTTAGTAGGAGAACCCGTATGTGCTCAGTAACCAACATTCAGCAAGTCAAATGGCAGCGTCAGCGCGATATGCATACCGAGCAGGTGCTGATTGGCAAAGAGCAGGAGCTTGAGCGCAGTCTTGATTATGTGCGCGAGCAGCTGCGGGAGGTTCGTAATCGGCTCGGTACAAATAAGCCAGACCATGACCCGGAGGCTGCGTAGATGGACGTTAAAAATTCGCTTGATCGACTTAAAAAGCTGAATGAAGAAAACAGAACTCCAGTGAAGGTATCTCGCGGTCTTCTTAAATCAGCGCTGATGGAAATTGAAATGCAGAGCAAGCTACATGGCGAATCATTTGCAACGCGGATGGTACTCGTTCAGCTGAAAGATGTGCTGGGGATAAAATCATGATCACTCTACTTCTTATTGCCTATGCGTTCATGGCCGGAATGACGACGGAATACACGCACACGAGGCAGAAAGAGCTTGGCTATAAAACCAATCTCAAATGGATATCACTTTTCGCAGGCATCGCCTGGCCATACACAATCTGGAGAATTTCACGATGAACCTAAAAATGCGGATTATCAAAGTCATTGGGTTGAGCAGGTTTTCTCCGCGCTGGATGAAGGTTTTTTGCCTGCAAATGACCATGAATCATATCCAGAAACAGGTAACGAACTTATTCAAAGATGCTGATTTATCAAAACTGACGCCTGAACAAAAGATGTCTATTCAGGACTGTGTGGACAAGATGAATTTAGCGAGAGGAAAGGGGATGCAAGCATGAACCTGGAAAACGCAGTCAAGTATCACCTCGCGAAGTCTACGCAGATAAACGATACGCCGCGTGCAACCTCCTCAGAGACGTTAACTGGTACTGATGTGATGGCTGCCATGGGGATGACGCAAAGTCGCGCCACGTTGGGTTACAGCGCGTTTTTAGGAAAGATGGAAATCAGCAGCAATGACCGTGAGAAAGCTATTGAACTGCTGACCCAATATGCACTTGAGCACTGTGATAAGGTTGCCGCCTTACGTAAGCTCGAAAATGATATTAAGCCAAAGGTGATGCAAGTGCTCGCAACATTCGCGTTTGCCGATTACTCCCGTAGTGCTGCCAGCACGCGAATCTGTGATTGCTGCGGTGGTAAGAAGTTTGTCGACGCTGAAGTCATGACGATGAAAAGCATCGGGCAGCCGTACCTGGAAGAGCGCAAGGAAACTGTGTCCGTGCTTTGCCATAAGTGCAAAGGAAAGGGCGTACTGACTAATGCATGCCAGTGCAACGGCAAAGGAGTGGTGGTCGACAAAGAGAAAACAATTCTACAGGGAGGCGTTCCCGCATACAAAACGTGCGGGCGCTGCAATGGGCGTGGTTATGCTCGATTGCTGCCTGATAGTATTCGCCAGTATATCTGCGCAACAGTGATTGATGTGCCTGAAACCACATGGCGAAGGTCATACAAGGACTTCTTCGAAAGCCTGGTGGGTGAGTGCATCAAGCAGGAGGAATATGCAAATCAGATGTTGAGCAAAGTCACTCGATAGTAATTATTTTCTACGAAATAGGATTTATCTAGAAAATGATGCTTTACAAAGTGGCGATATTTGTTTAATCTGAAACCAATGATGGAGTAGTGCAGTCATTCGATAGCCCTGAGTTAATAGCTTGGGGCTTTTTGCGTTTGCACAACAGGTAAGGGCATTGACTACACCAGATAAATCTTCGGATGTAATGGTAAAACCATGCAGTGCTCTTTCCGTTGTGGTGAGATACCCAATGCTGGTATCGCAAAGCAAATGCGTTGTACGGCGATATAAGCACGCCAGCACCACATCCTAACCTGCTACCTCAGGCAATCGGTCGAAAGACGCCGGATAAACGTAACCGGCCTTAATTGCACGACCTTTCTGAAAGCACTCTATATCCAACAACCAGACCTCACACACATCACCGTATCGCTCTGTGGCTACGGGTTTAGAGTGCTGCCAAAAAAGAAAACCCGCTCAATGGCGGGCTTCGTGAAGATGGGTGGCAAGAGACTGCGCTAACAGCCTCTTGCCTGATTTGCCCATGCCTTTAGTCACGAACAAACCACGTTACCGAAAATGTATCCTGGATTTGTTCATATCACCATCATCCCTATTCCTAATTTGAACAGATCCCCATGTAGTCCACTTGGGGGTAGAGCATGTACCGTATGGATAAAATCAGAGAATGGTTCAGTTACTGGTTCGGAGGGCTTACTGCAATGGGCGGAGTTCTCTCGCTTAACGACTGGGCTCTTATCGTGGGTATTCTTTGTACCGTCGGCACATTCGGCATCAACTGGTACTACAAGCGCAAAGAGCGCGAGGACAGATTGAATGGCAATGTCTCCGGCACTCAGAAATAGCATTATTGCCACGTTGGGCGGCGGCGCTATCGCAATAGCGACAACAATGCTCTCCGGTAAAGATGGTCTCGAAGGTCGAAAGTATGAAGCATATCGCGATATTGTCGGAGTTCTGACAGTCTGTGACGGTCACACCGGTTCAGATATCATCATAAATAAGCGATACACAGATAAAGAGTGCGACGCACTAACAAGAAAAGACCTTCAGCGTATAGCTTCACAGGTTGACCCGTACATCAAAGTGCCAACCACTGAAACTCAACGCGCAGCAATTTACTCTTTCGCTTACAACGTCGGCGCAACAGCCACAATCAACTCCACTCTACTGAAGAAGCTTAACGCCAAAGACTATCCCGGTGCGTGCTCTGAGCTTAAGCGCTGGGTATATGCAGGCGGACAGAAGTGGAAAGGGCTGGTTAACAGGCGTGACGTTGAATATCAGGTATGCACCTGGGGGCAGAAATGAGCAGACTAACAGCAATCATCATTGCCGTAATCGCCTGCATCATTGTCTCTCTTGGCTGGGCTGTTAATCACTACCGTGACAACGCCCTCGACTACAAGAAGCAACGAGACACGGCGGTTAACGAAGCTGCTCTGGCAAAAGCAACCATTACTGACATGCAGACGCGGCAGCGCGATGTTTCTGCTCTCGATTCGAAATATTCAGGGGAACTGGCAGATGCTAAAAGCAAGCTGGATGATTTGCAGCGCTGTGTTGCTGATGGCAAGTGTGGGCTGCGTATCAAAGTCGTCTCCTCAAAAGGTAACGCCTCCACCGCCACCGGCGTGGATGATGCAGACTCCGCCAGACTTACTGACTCCGCTCAACGGGATTATTGGAGTCTCAGAGAACGAATCGAAACCAGCAACAAAATGATTCTTGGTCTCCAGGAATACATCAACACCCAGTGCCTGAAGTAACCCACCATAGCGCTACATCTTCGCTGCTTACCTGCATTAGCCATGACTGCAGTCCCTCCTTTCTGCAAGAGCGTGCAGGTTATTCGAAAAAGATGATACCGCGTCACAGCATTGCGGGATGCCTGTGGCGTTCATAGCTTCCTTCTCAAGCAGTGGTAGAAGAATTGAGGATATATAAAGTTCTGCAAATGGTGTCGGTAAAGCGCCATTGACAGAGTTTTATATAGATTTGAAGCGTCACTGGTGTCGAGAATTCCCAGTGAGATATCCAAACATCCAGCAGGAAATTCCAAAATGACTAAACGCGCTATCTCAACTGGTGGTTATCCAATCGAAGTTTCCACCCCAACTGACCCGGTAACCATCCCTGCAGCGACAACCTCAGCAATCGGCGGCGTTAAGAAAATGGCTGCACAGGCTGATTCAACTGCAACTGATGTTGCTGGACTGCTGGCAGACTTCAACGCTCTGCTGGCTAAAGCTCGCACTGCCGGGCTGATGTGATGATCACCATGAAGGTAGTCGCACAAAAGCGGTGGTGGGTAAGCCCATTACTGTCCGTGCTTAAGGCATTTGTCTATGCACGCATCGTTAAAGAGAAACATATTGAGCCGCTAACTGATTTCATTGCCAGATTCGGCTTCAAATTCAGAACAGAGAAATAAATATGGCTAGGCCAACCAAGTACCAGAAGGCGTACGCCGAGCAGGCTCGCAAGCTGTGCATGCTTGGCTACACCGACGCTCAATTAGCAGACTTCTTCGAGGTCTCTGAAGCAACTATCAATACGTGGAAGAAAGAGCACCCAGAGTTTCTGGAGTCCGTAAAAAAGGGCAAAGACCTTGTTGACGCTGAAGTGGTCGATAGCCTCTTCCAGCGAGCAATGGGTTATGTAGCTCCTGACACAGATATCCGCGTTATTGATAACCAGATAGTCAAAACGCAAATCAAGAAGCATTACCCTCCTGATACTGCAGCTGCCATCTTCTGGCTTAAGAACCGACAGAAGAAAGACTGGCGAGACAAAATTGACCACGCTATCGAGGGCGCCAATGGTGGCCCGGTAGAAGTCGTCAATTATACAGCAGCAGATTACGCAGCAGCTCAGGCAGCCATGGAGGAGAAACTAAAAGGCCTGGACTGATATGAACGAAATTATCGAATGGGATGATTTGTCATTCCCTGAGCGTGTAGTCCTTCGTTCAAAGTCCACCAAATCGTTTCTCAACTTTACCCGTCTGTGGTTCGAATTGATTCAGGGTGATCGCCTTCTGGTTAACTGGCATCACCGACTAATGGCGTCAAAGATTGATGACCTGATAGCCGGACGATTAGAGCCGCGAAACCTGATTATCAACATTCCGCCGGGCGGGACAAAAACAGAGTTCTTCTCCATTCACTTCCCTGCATATGTCAACGCACTGGTGCAGGAAGGCAAACTCAAGCGCTTTCGTAACCTGAATATCTCGTTTGCTGACACGATCGTAAAGCGTAACTCGCGCCGCACCAGAGACATTATCGCCAGCAAGGAGTATCAGGAATTCTGGCCTTGCTCATTCGGCGTTAACCAGGCTGAAGAATGGGAGATAAAAGACGATCGCGGGCGCTCAATCGGGCAGACAGTTTCCCGTTCAAGCAACGGTCAAATCACCGGTGGTCGTGGTGGTTACTTCGGTCCTGAGTTCTCCGGCATGGTTATGCTGGATGACTACAACAAGCCCGTCGACATGCTCAGTGAGTCGCGCAGAAACAGCGCCAACACGCTCCTGGTAAACACCATTCGCTCTCGTCGTGGTGATAAGTCAAAAGAGCACCCAACGCCGTTTGTGAGCATTCAGCAGCGCCTACATACCGATGACGCAACAGGCTTCATGTTGTCTGGCGGGATGGGCGTGAAATTCCACCACGTAGCTATTCCAGCGCTTATTGACGAGAAATACATTCAGTCTCTTGCTGAGCCGTGGCGCTCTCTGTGCTGGGAGACGGTGAAAGATACCGACTCTGTGGAAGTGTCCGGTACCCGATACTGGTCATACTGGCCGCAGATGGAAGACGTGAACGACCATCTGCAGCTTTGGGAGAAAGACCGTTACACATTCCTCTCTCAGTACCAGCAGAACCCTATGGCGCTCACTGGCGGCATCATCGATACCGACTGGTTCCAGACCTATACCACGCTTCCTAAGCTCACTCATCGCGCCGTGTACGTTGATACAAACAGCGGCAAGGTTGAGGACTGGCTTGATTACACGGTCTTCACGCTTGTTGGCATGGGTGTGGATGGCAATCTCTACATCATCGATGTGGTGCGTGGCCGATGGGACCCTGAAGACCTCCTGAAGAAAGCGGAAGAGGTCTGGGAGAAATGGCGCATGCAGGGCTCGCTAAGAATCATGCCTATGCGTCATATGGCCATCGAAGAGAAGCAGGCCGGACAAGGCCTGATAACAACCCTCAAGAAGCGCAACAGCATTCCGGTTAAAGAGATTCCACGCGGTGCAGGCCAGAACAAACTGGTTCGCTGCCTTAACGTCATTCCTCAGATTAAAACTGGCAAGGTTTATGTTCCTGCCACTCATGATGAGAACGGAGCTATCAGGCCTCACGTTTACTACGAAGACGGAACGGTAGCCGGTACTACCTCATGGGTTATCACCGCAATGACTGAATGCGCCGCGTTCTCTGCTGACGACAGTCACGACAATGACGACATCCTTGATACATGGATGGACGCCATTGACGACAATCTTATTTCTGGTCGCCAGCCAATGGTTATCGACCCGAGCCAACTCAGGAGAATTTAAGTGTGGCCGTTTAAAAAGAAACAAGTCGCCGCGCCTGAGCCGGTGAAAGAACAAAAGCCGGAGATGAAAATCCGGGCTGAGGCGGTAGCAGAAATTCAGGCCAAGCCACCTCGCGAGATAGTGCAGTACAAGCCACCAAAAGGCGTCATCCCTGAGAGCATCGAAAAAGGCATTCTGGCGATGGACTCAACGCCGTACGCCGCTCTGAACGAAGCTTACATGGGGTACACCTATGGATATCCTGACAGCTTTCCGGGTTATCCATATCTGGCTACGCTCGCTCAAAAGCCTGAGTATCGCAAGATGGTTGGCACCATCGCAGAAGAGATGACCCGCAAGTGGATCAAGCTCAAAACTGTAGGTGATGACGATAAGGCTGAGCGCGTTAAGCAACTCTACGCTGCTATGGAAAGGTTCAAAGTTAAGGACAGATTCCGCGAGGCAGCAGAGCATGACGGTTACTTTGGCGGTGGGCAGATTTATATCGATGTGCAGTCGGCTAGGGGCGTGTCTGCTTGGACTGACCCTGTAGAGCTTGGGTCAAAGCTGTTCCTGTCTGACAAGAAGATTAAGAAAGGCAGTCTCAAAGGATTTACCGTTATCGAGCCAGTATGGACTTATCCGGGCGTCTACAACACAGATAACCCGATGAGCCCAGACTTCTACAAACCGACAGAATGGTTTGTGATGGCTAAGACGGTAAATGCCAGCCGTATGCTGGACTTTGTATCACGCGAGGTTCCAGACCTACTTAAGGCGGCGTATAACTTCCGTGGGCTGAGTCTGACGCAGATTGCCGAGCCATACGTCAATAACTGGCTGAGAACGCGAGACAGTGTTAGCGACCTGATTCACTCGTTCACCATTCCTGTGCTCTCAACCAATATGGAGACAGTGCTGCAGGGTGGTGGAGCAGAGTCGCTTATCAATCGCCTTCAGATGTTCAATCAGTGTCGGGATAATCGCGGCGCTTTCGCAGTAGATAACACGCCAAACCAGGAAGAAAAGGCTGAGTTTATCAGCGCACCTCTTGGTGGTCTTGATGCATTACAGGCGCAGGCGCAGGAGCAAATGGCAGCGGTATCCAGCATTCCTCTGGTTAAGCTGCTAGGAATCTCACCTGCTGGCCTTAACGCATCATCTGATGGTGAGATCCGGGTCTTCTACGACTACATTCACGCCCTGCAGCAATCTATCTTCAAAGACAACCTGAAGCGCGTTCTGGACATCATCCAGCTTTCAGAGTTTGGCGACATCGACCCGGATATCTACTTCGAGTTTGAGCCTCTATACGAGATGACCGAGAAAGAGAAAGCAGAAATCCGCAAGATTGATGCTGATACCGACGCGGTTAACGTTGCAACAGGAGCGCTGACGGGTAACGAGATTCGGCAGAAGATCGCAAATGACCCAGATAGCCCTTACCACTCACTGGACCTAAGCGATGACATCGAAATCGAAGACGACTACGAAGACGATGACCAGCGGGAAGAAGAAATCGACGCGGAAAACGCTGAGATCAATTCATCCTAATGCCGGTGTTGAGGCGTGGTATCGCAGGCAATTAGACAACCACATCAGAGAGATGCAGAAGTCCGTAGTGTACTGGCTGACCGTTAATTACAAAGCAAGCGGTGCAGCTGTGGCAATGGACGCATCTCCTGCCGTGTTTATGCGTGATGCCATGAAGAAGCTCGCTAAGCGATGGGCAAAGGCATTCGACAACGTATCTCAGAAGCTGGCCGAAAGGTTTGCCGGTGATGCGATGAAGAATACTGATGTATCTCTCCATAACGCGCTTGAAAAGGCAGGCTTCACGGTTGAGTTCAAGATGACCGCACCGATGAATAACGCACTGCAGGCGACCATTGCAGAGAACGTTGGACTGATACGTTCGATTCCTGAGAAGTATTTCACTGAGGTAGAAGGGCTGGTTATGCGCTCGGTTGCACGAGGCCGCGACCTGTCTTACCTCACTGACGAGCTTCAGAAGCGTTATGGCATCACGCGCAGGCGTGCAGAATTAATCGCACGCGATCAGAACAACAAGGCAACCTCAGTAATGCAGGCAGCAAGGCAGCAATCACTTGGCATCACTCAAGGCGTCTGGAAGCACTCTCATGCTGGCAAAGAACCACGACCATCGCACGTTAAAGCTGATGGAAAGGTGTTTGAGCTAAGCAAGGGAATGTACCTCGATGGCAAATGGGTGATGCCTGGCGAGGAAATCAACTGTCGTTGCACCTGGTCACCAGTCATACCCGGTCTTAGCTAGACGGAATAAACAATGAAAACAACTGAACGGTTGGCATTTGACCGCGCTTCGATGCGCTCGTTTGATGGCAACGGCAGGCTTCAGGTTAAGTTAAGTAATATCAGCAAGGCGAATGTCTGCCCCTACTTCGGGAGAGAGATTCCAAACGCTGAAAAGCTCGGGTTAGAGCCAGATAAGATTTATCAGTTATGGCGACACCCCGATGAACTGAAGAAAGCCGCTGCAACATTCAACAATATCCCCCTTTTATCAATCCATACACCTGACTTCCCTGGCGACCCTCCGCGTGAATATCGCGTTGGTGTAACGCATTCAAATGCAGACTTTGACGGAACGTATCTGACAAACGGCTTATCAGTTTGGGATGACTCCGCAATCGCCGGTATCGAGACGGAAGAGCAGGAAGAATTGTCTTCGTCGTACCAATACGTCGCTGACATGACCCCCGGAGTTACACCGAATGGAGAGCCTTATGACGGCATCATGCGGGACATCATCGGGAACCACGTAGCGCTGGTTGAAAGAGGCCGCGCAGGAAGCGACGTATTGGTCGCAGATTCATTACCCCCGGAGTTAATGCTCATGAGCAAACGTAAAGCCGCGATTATTCGCGCAACGCTGAAGCCGTTACTGGCAGCTGATGCTGATTTGGAGGCTGAAGTACGGAAGGCGCTTCTGGCGCTGGATGAAGCCGAAAAAGAAGACGAGAAAGAAAAGAAACCGGCTGAAGACGAGGATGACGACAAGGACGACGAGAAGAAGAAAACCGCTGACGACGAAGATGATGAAGACAGCGATGACAAAAAGAAAAAGCCAGCCGAAGACGAAGACGATGAAGACGATAAAAAAGACGACAAAGTCTCCAAAACGGCAATGGACAGTGCGATCCGTTTAGCAGCCGACAGCGCAACCAAACGAGCGGCGGAGAACTTCCGCAAAGTACGTGAAGCTGAGCAGGCTGTGCGCCCACTGATTGGCGATGTCGTTGCAATGGACTCCGCTGATGATGTCTACCGCACTGCACTTGAGCAGGCTGGCGTGGATATCGAAGGCGTTCATCCTTCGGCCTTCCCTAAGATGGTCAAAATGGCTATCGAGCAGCAGAACAACAAACGCCCTGTCATTGCGCAGGATTCCGCATCTCACAGTGAATTCGAGAAAGCTTTCCCGACCGCTGGCAAACTGAAACGAGGTTTCTAACATGGCAGGTTTTCAGAGTGTAATTAACCAATACCCAGCACCTGGTGTTGAAGGTGGCTTTGCTAGCACCAACCCTCACGCCACTTTCCTGGCTGGCGAAGCAGCATTGGTAGCTGGCACTAGCGGTCTTACTGTTGGCCGCTTTGCATGGGCTGTTGATGGCGTTGCATCAAATACCGGCACCGGCGCTCCTTCTGGCTTCGTCCATCGCGATGGTCAGGCTTCAATTACTGTCTGGCTTGGTGAAGCTTCAATGCTCATTCAGCCAGGCCGCGAAGTAACCCTGATGACAGCGGGAGACTTCTGGGCACGTACCGCCACTGCAGCAACTCGCGGACAGAAAATCTTTGCTGTGCTTGCTGACGGCACCATTAAAACCGGTGCGGCAGGAGCAACCATTTCCGGCGCAGTCGAAACGCCTTTCTATGCTGGTAGCGCTTGTGATGCAGGCGAACTGGTCAAAATCAGCACCTGGAGCAAGTAATGAACGAATTTCAGAAACACTATTCCGCTGCTAGCGGCAAATACGGCATCATTCTGCCGGGCGCGAAAGACTACCTTAAGCCTGACTTTGCAGAAAACTATCAGTTGGCTATGGATGCCCAGCCAACCATGGTTACCGCGAATAACGCAGGTATCCCGGCGTACTTCACCAACTATGTTGATCCTGAGCTGATTCGCGTTCTGGTTACTCCGATGAAAGCAGCTGAAATCATTGGTGAAGTGAAAAAAGGCGACTGGACTACCCTGACCGCGCAGTTCCCAATCGTTGAAAGCACCGGTGAGACCAGCTCATATGGCGACTTCAACAACAACGGCATGACTGCAGCGAACGTTAACTGGGTTCCTCGCCAGTCTTACCATTACCAGACTCATACCCGCTGGGGTGAACGTGAGCTGGATATGTACGGCGCTGCGCGTATCGGTTACGCGGCAGAGCTTAACGTAGCATCTGCTCTGGTGCTGAATAAGTTCCAGAACAAGTCCTACTTCTTCGGTATCGACGGCCTGATGAACTATGGCCTGCTGAACGATCCTGCACTCTCAGCTCCTATCACCCCCGGGGCGACTGGTTCAGGCGGCGCAGTAACATGGGCGTCTAAAGATGGTCAGGCAGTGTACGACGATATCGCTGGTCGCCTGTATGCACAGCTCGTTTCTCAGACCAAAGGTCTTATCTCGCGTACCGACCCAATGACTCTTGCGATGTCACCAACCTCAGAGGTGAACCTGACCAAGACCAACATGTACAACGTCAACGTGTCTGACCTGCTGAAGAAAAACTTCCCTAATCTGCGTGTTGAAACTGCAGTTGAGTATTCAACTGATGCGGGTGAGCTCGTACAGCTGATTGCAGATCGCCTTGGTGAGCAGGATACCGCTTATGCAGCCTTCACCGAGAAGATGCGTGCGCACGCAGTTGTGGTTGAAGAATCCAGCTGGAAGCAGAAGAAATCAGGCGGCACATGGGGTGCAATCATTCGTCAACCGCTGGGCATCGCCAGCATGATCGGGGTTTAATTCATGGCAGAAACTATCGTAGTAGGTTGCAAACTTCCCAATGGCCTGATTGTTGAGCAAGATGGCTACACGGTAACGCTGAATGGCTCCAATTCTGCCAATGTCATTGGCGGTTATGGTCTTACCGATGGCGTAGACAAGGATGCGTTCGAGAAGTGGCTTTTAGTTCATAAAGAGCAACCTTACGTCGTGAATGAGCTCGTTTTTGCTCAGGCAAAAGCCAACAGCGCACAGGCAAAAGCGTCCGAGAACGCCAAGGTCAAGTCTGGCCTTGAGGGGCTTCCTCAGGACAAGCCAATGCCAGGCATCGAAAAATCGGACGGTAAGTAATCATGGCGATCGTTGTTTTCGACATTAACGCATTCCGTGAGCGTTACCCCGAGTTTGACACGGTAAGTGACACGCTGCTGAATGCGTATTTCGTTGAGGCAACGGTCTACCTTGATAACACTGATTGCAGTCCTGTTACCGATGTAAATGTGCGTGCGGTGTATCTGAATATGCTCGTGGCGCACATTGCAGCCCTGAATTCAGGTGTTGGTGGTCAGAAGCCTTCAGGACTTGTCGGCAGGGTTGCTAGCGCATCTGAAGGCTCTGTATCAGTGTCAACTGGTGAGGTGCCTGTAAGTCCGTCCTCATGGTGGTATCTGCAAACGCCTTACGGCGCTGCTTACTGGCAGGCCACAGCCGCTTACAGGACCGTTCGCTACGTGCCCGGCGCTTCACCTTCCAACTATCCCGGTCATTACTATCGCAGAGCCAACTGGCGGAGGTAGCTATGTCGTCATTCAGTGGTGGTGATGCGCTTGAGAGAAAGCTTGCTGAAATGGCGGAAAAGCTGGGAGAGGGTAAGGTTTTGCGGGTTGGATTTCTTGAGAATGCAACCTATCGGGACGGGCAGCAGCAGGTGGCAATGGTTGCCGCCGCTAATGAGTTCGGAAATCCTGCCAATAACCAGCCGCCCCGTCCATTCTTCAGAAACATGATTGCCGACAACAAAGACACCTGGCCTGACGAAATCGGGCGGATTGCACAGGCTACAGGCTTCGACGGTGAGCAGACCCTTGGCTTGATGGGGACGATCATCAGAGGACAGTTGCAGCAGTCGATCAGGGAGTTAATGGAGCCGCCTCTGTCACCAGTGACTATCGAGAGGAAAGGCTTTGATAAGCCTTTAATATGGCATGGTGTAATGATAAACTCCGTTGACTATGACGTAACAGACGGGGTTTAGCATGGGTAGGAAAGCTGCGGATTATACGGGGATGAAGTTTGGCATGCTGACTGGGGTAAAAAATACCCATGAAAAATTCCATAAGGGTTTTTTGTGGGAATGGTTGTGTGAGTGTGGAAATACCCACCGGGCGCTGCCTCAGCATGTCACATCCGGATCCACTAAAAGCTGCGGATGTTATCGTAAGGAAAAATCGGTGATTAAATCCGGGGAAACTTACGGTTATTTAACGGCTATTAAAAAGACTGATGAGAAATACCTAAACTCATATAAATGGCTGTTTTCCTGTGTATGTGGCAAGACTGTTTCACTAGCCCCCTCGCATGTCATGGGGACTCAAAAAAGCTGCGGTTGTATGCAGCGAGCAAATCCTCATAAAACCCACGGCATGGCTGCATCTCCTGAGTACAGATCTTGGCGGGAGATGAAGTCAAGGTGTGGCGGTAAGGATGAAGTGTCCATCAAGCATTACGTTAATCGAGGGATTAAATTTTGTGAATCTTGGGCAAGCTTTGAAGTTTTCTACCGCGACATGGGGCCAAGGCCAACCGGAACCTCTCTTGAGAGAATCAACAACAACCTTGGATATTCGGCTGAGAACTGCCGATGGGCAACGCAAAGTGAGCAACTGGCAAATACCAGGCGGACTATCAGGGTATCTGTTGGTGGTCTGGAATACTGCCTCAAGCATGCCTGCGCTTTAAGGGGTGTTAGTTATGACAAAGTTAGATCAAGAGTCAGAAAGGGCATGTTGCCTCAGGAGGCTCTCGATATGGGGTGAAGAATGAATCTGAGAGGCATTGCAAACGGGCTAACCAGCAGAATTAACCCAAACGTTGCTGGCGTGTTTCAGGTCAATACCGGCTTCACAACTTTACCAGGCGGAAAGCGCGTACCGTCCTACAACAATGTTGATGTGTCTGTTCAGTTTCAGGAACTGTCATCGACTGACCTGAAGCAAATCGATGCGGTCAACATTCAGGGAATTTTGCGCTCGGCTTATCTGAACGGGAATTTCAACGGTGTGAACCGGCCCGAGCAGAAGGGCGGCGACATTCTCGTGGTCGGAAGCGACAAATGGCTGGTCGTTAAAGTGGCAGAGTTGTGGCCGGAATGGTGCCGCGTAATTGTTAATCTCCAGAGGTCACCATGAGCGCCACCATCGACATCACCGAGCTTGACCTGCTTATCCCGCTTCAGGCGTTTCTGATGGATATCACAGGCCTGACGATAGACAACGTACTGGACGGGCAGCAGAACCTTACTCCAATGCCGCTTGGTGACTTCATTATCATGACGCCCATGAGGCAGGTCGGTCTTTCAACCAACCGCGTGAGATATGCCGATAACGGCGTTTATGGCGAAGGTGTTCAGCAAACCAGCCGTAGCACACAGTGGCCCTGTCAGATTGACTGCTACGGAGAAAGCGCGGCGGATAACGCTGCAATTATCGGTACGCTGATCCGCTCAGAATATGCCTGCGAATGGTTCAGGCAAAACGGCAACACATTAATTCCTCTCTACTGCTCCGACCCGCATCAGACAACGATGATTAACGGCGAGCAACAATACGAAAGCCGCTGGACGATGGATTTTATCGGGCAATACAACCCGAACGTTTCCACGCGTCAGGATTTCTTTGACAGCATCACAGTTGGCGTTATCGCCGCAGATTTAAAATACCCTCCGGAGAGTTAATAAATGGCAATCCCATTAAGAAAGGACGTCCAGATTAACCCTGGCGTTTTGCCTGCTGGCGGTTCAGCGCTTGACTTGAATGGCCTCATCCTTACCGACAGCGCTTATGCTCCGGTGGGGAGTGTTATCACGTTCACGAATAAAGAAGACGTAGCGGCCTATTTCGGCAGTGCATCGGCTGAATTCAGCATGGCTGAAGTGTATTTTCAGGGCTACGACAATTCCACCAAAACACCAGGTGCGTTGCTGTTTGCACGGTTTAACCCGGAAGCAGCTGCAGCATGGTTGCGCTCAGGTTCAATGGCGGCTGTAACGTTAGACCAGCTCAAATTACTGAGCGGTGTACTTACCCTGACCGTTGACGGCACTGCGCATACCTCTGCCAGTATCGACCTGAGCACAGCAACCAGCTTTGCCATGGCTGCTGACCTGATCGAAACAGGTATCGGCTCCAGCGTTACGGTAGAGTACGACACCACTCAGAAGCGCTTCATCATCACCAGTGCGACCGATGGCGCAGCGAGCACCATTACCTACGCAACTGGCACCTTGTCTGCTGGTCTGAAACTGACGGCCGCTACCGGCGCTCAGTTGTCTCAGGGCGCAGATGCTGCAGTAGTCACTACGGCAATGCAGTCAGTGCTTGATAGTTCTCAGAACTGGGCAATCTTCACTACATCATTCACGCCTACCGAACAGGAAGCGCTGGACTTCTCTGCCTGGGTTAACGGCCAGAATTACAGGTTCGGCTACGTGCCATTCACTCTGGAAGAATCCGCGCTGGTATCTGGATCAACTGATACTCTGGCGTACAAAATCATCAGCACTTACGACTATTCCAACGTTGTGCCAGTGTTCGGTGACCAGACTCATGCAGCGAGCGTTATTGGTTATGCCGCATCTCTTGACTTCGACCGTCAGGAAGGCCGCGTACCATTCAAGTTCCGCTCACTCGGTGGCCTGCTACCAGAAGTTACCACGTCAGCAAATTACGATGCGCTGATTGCCAACGGATACAACTTCTACGGCGCGTACACGGCGAATAACTACGATACCCGTTACTGGGCTGATGGCACCATTACCGGTGATTTCAAGTGGTTTGACTCTTTCTGCTTCCAGATTTGGCTTAATGCCAACCTGATGCAGGATGCTATCGAGCTGTTCCAGTCCAACCGCAGCATTCCGTACAACGCACGCGGTAAGGCAATCATCGAGGCGTCATTCTCAGACACGCTGAATCAGGGCATCACCTTTGGCGGTATCCGCACCGGAGTAACGCTGTCAAGCTCTCAGATTTCAGAGATTCAGAACGCTGTAGGCGCTGACATCTCTCCATCGCTGATTGCCAAGGGTTACTACCTGTATATCGCAGACGCCACTCCTACGCAGCGCCAGGAGCGCACAAGCCCGAGCATGACCCTGTGGTACTGCGATGGTGGTTGCGTACAGAAAATCACTCTTGCAAGCATTGAGGTGCAATAAATGTCCAACACTATTACAAGCGCTGATTCAATCTTTGCCCTCACTGTTACCAACCTGTTCCCCAGCGCTCAAACGCTGGAAGGATACGCAGCGGACGCGATGTTTGCTCTGGGCGATACAGAAATGGCAGTTTCCGTCCGTGGCGCAGACGGTAAGCTCTCTGGCGGTTTCGTTTTCGGCGAGTATCTGCAGACGATCACAATCATGCCTGACAGCCCGTCTCGTGACCTGTTCGAGACCTGGCAATTGACGTCGCTGACCTCGAAGGCGGTATTCCGCTGCAACGCAACAATCATCCTCCCGGCGATTAGTCGCAAGTTCACGCTGACCAACGGCATCCTGCAACGTGTAAAAGCCATTCCTGATGCACAGCGCGTACTGCAGGCAATGACCTTCCAGATTAATTGGGAATCAGTCGTAGGCGAAGCGTACAACGCATAAGGACTAACATGGCACGCAAAGAGCTTTACTACACCGTAGAAGATAAAGGCCGTGACAATGGGAAGAAGTTTTACATTCGTGAAATGTCAGCTACTCAGGCTGAGTGGTGGGCAATCCGAGCGATATTGGCGATGGCTAATAACGGCATTAATCTTCCGGATAACCTTTCAGATATGGGTATGGCAGGCATGGCGAAGGTCGGCCTCGAAATGGTGGCTAAAATCCCTCCAGAGGATGCACGGCCTCTCCTGGACGAGCTGATGAAGTGTGTTCAGGCAGTGCCAAATCCAGATGATCAAAGCATCAAGCGACCATTGATTGATGATGACACTGAAGAGGTTATTACTCGCCTGAAACTTCGCGGTGAAGTCTTTAAGCTGCACGTCGATTTTTTAACCGCCGCCGCCAGTTAGACATCCCTCCGGTAATGGGTCAGCAAATCGCTGGCCTGACCGACTATGCCAACGTACCTAAAACAATAGCGACGGTTATGTCATCGGGTAAATGCTCGTTGACGGAGCTAAGCACAACGCTTGGTGTAGAGGATTTATGGTGGTGGCTTGAGGTCATTACGATCGACAATTACAACCAAATGGTCATCAACAGGGCTCAGGAGAATGGCTGATGCCAACGATTATTGACTCACTGGTAGTCACTCTTGGTCTTGACTCTTCCGGATTCAAGAAAGGCCAGACAGAAGTAAAAAAAGGCCTGGACGATACCAGAAAGAATGCTGACCAGACAGCTAAAGACATGGAGGCCGCAGGTAAAAGAGCGGCCTCATTTTTTGGCTCAATCAGAACAGAATTACTTGCGCTGGTAGGCGTTACCTTATCGGCGCAGGGCATTAAGACTTTCATCACCAACATGACATCGGACCTGATGCGGTTGGGGATTGAATCACGCGCTCTGGATATCTCGGCTAAGTCTCTTGATGGATGGGAGAGAGCGGCGGCTGCCGCTGGTTCAACTGCTGAACGGATGGCTGGCACGCTGGGTAATTTCCAGAAGACGCTGACAAACATTCGTACCGGTGGTGGTCAGGACGATCCGCTTTTCGGTGCCCTGGCATCATTTGCCGGAGCCACAGGCGCTAATTTCGACTACCAGAACGACAACGCCGAAAAAATCATGCGCAAGATTGCCAGTAACTGGGGCAAGTTGAGCAAAGATGCTCAGCGCCGATTTGGCGGCATGTTTGGTTTTGACAATGCTACTCAGCAGGGACTCGCAAACGGATCTCTGGTTCAGGATGCCGACCGTTTCGCGAAGATATCCCGGGCTACCGATGAAGCCACCAGAAAGGCGCTGGAGTTTAATCGCCGCCTTGAGCAGATGAAGCAGAACTTTGCTGCGGCATCTCAGGTTCTCTATGAGGCGCTGATTCCGTATGTTGAGAAGCTCATTCCCCTGATTGAGAAGTTCGGGATATGGATTAGTACTCACGGACCTGAAATCAGCAAGTTCTTCTCCGACACAGCAGATGAAATCAATAAGGTAGTTGATGCTGTAGGCGGGCTGGAAAACGCACTCAAGCTGCTTCTGGTGTTTGTAGGCGGGAAGTGGTTGTTAGGTATGACCAGCTCAATTGGCGGGGTAAGAGGGGCAATGCTCGCACTCGGTCGCTTGAGTCTAATTGCCGGTCTTGTCGAATTACAGAAATATGCTGAGAAGCTTGAGAAGAAGTACTCCTGGCTTACCAATAATCCTGTAACGAATTTCCTGAATAGCGGTGCAGGTACAGATACAACTACAGAGTGGGGTAAGCAACTTCACGACTGGATATTTGAGAAGACCGGAATCCAGCTACCTCGCGGCGACGGATACAAATCAGCTCCTCGCGGAATCCGCAATAATAACCCTGGCAATCTGAACTATGCCAATCAGTCTGGCGCAACGATGGAAGGCGGAGAGGGCGGTCGCTTTGCCGTTTTCGAGTCGATGCAGCATGGCATTGCCGCGCTCTACAAGCAATTGCAGTTGTACTTCAAGCGCGGCATCAACACACTTTCCTCTATCGTCAAAACCTATGCTCCGGCATCAGACAATAACAATGTCGATGCTTATATCTCTGCGCTCACCAAAGCGACAGGAAAAGGCGCTAACGAGGTACTTGATTCTGGTGACACAGCAACAATTGCCAGACTGATGAAGGGTATTGTCGATCATGAGAACGGAAAGGGATACATCAGCTCATCTGACATCATGGGTGGTATTCAGTTAGGCGCAGGCTCATCCGCATCTCGCAATATGCCAGCGGCTGCCGGAAGCCAGACCACCATCACCATCGGAAAAATCGACATGCAGACATCGGCAGGCAATGCCAATGCGCTTGGTGCCGATATCCAGAGAAACCTTCAGAGAAACCGCCTGGTGAATCCAGCGATGTCAGGGCAGGGATAATATGGCCTTTTCACTGAACGAAACAACGCTACTCAGCGCGATAAACAGCGGCAACATCTTTTCCATCATCAACAGTACCCTTTCGCCTGGTTACGGGATTTACCTGAAATCAGGCTTAAGGGCATTGTCTCCATCCTCGTTCCTTGGGATTGAGTATGGAGCAGATGCTTCAGTGGTGTCTGCACCAATTGAGCAGGGTTCTTACAGCAGTTTTAACAAGGTAAAGCGGCCTCCGATTATCCGGGTGCTGTTTACACTGGAAGGATGGACTGGATTTAGCGGTAGCATCCCCAACCTGACCAATTTTACCCTGACCAGTCGCTCTGACATGCTGGCTGCTCTTGATGCCATGGTTGCTGATGCTCAGGTGTACGATATCGAGACGCCGGACACGACATACGAAGACTATGACCTTGTTCGATACAATTACCGGACATCAGATCGCGATGTGACCCTTTTGACGGTGGAGGCCATCTTCCAGGCTGTTTTGCAGGAGGCAGAAGTTACTCTGACAAGCACCACGGCCAATAGCAACACCACATCAAACGGCACAAGTAAGGCAGCCAGCGTCGTAACTGAGAAGGCCAACTCCACGGCGACCAACTCAACGCTTGAAGACGTGAAAGGTGCGCTAACCGGCCTGAAAGAGTCAGTATCCAGCGCTGCAACAACCGTCGCCACGTCCGTAACGAATGCCGTTAGCAATGCAACGTCAGGTGCAACGAGTGCCATCAATGGCGCGGCAACATCGGCCATTAAAAACCTTGCGACAACGGTTGATGAACTGGTAGCGGGGTTATCCTGATGCAAAACATATCTCTCAAGCCCCTCAAGGCTCAGGAAGTCAGCGTCAATCTGGATGGACAGTCTGTAACCTTGCGCATCGTTCAGCGCTCTACAGGGCTGTTTATCGATGTTGGCCTGGACAGCCTATGGATAGCGCAAGGGGTTCTTTGCCATAACTGCAACAAGATAGTCCGCTACCCATACCTGGGCTTCAAAGGTGAGCTTTTCTTCGCTGATACAAAAGGAAGTCTTGACCCTGTTTATGACGAGCTTGGGACGCGATTCAAGTTGTTCTACGCCACAGCAGAAGAGATGGCAGCATGACCTATAAAAAGAGAACGCTGAAATTTCAGTTCACGCTGAAAGACGGTGCTTTCGATGAGTCAGGGAACAATATCCTGACCATCGATAACATCAAGGCGGAAGTAGAGATAGGTGCTTACGGCGGGATATCGGGAACGACACTGGAAGCAAGGGTGTTTGGCCTGAGCATCGAAAACATGGCTCTGCTGAGCTACAAGGGCATCCAGTTAAACGGTGCTAAGCAGAACATGATGAAGGTGTGGGCGGATGACAGGCCGGTATTCTTCGGATCTATCACCAACTGCTTTGCAGACCTTAACCAGATGCCTGATGCGCCACTGATAATCAGCGCCTTTTCTACAGGGTTCGACCAGTCAATCACTGCGCCGCCTTTCTCAAAAGAAGGCATTGCAAGCGTCGCTGAAATTATCACGACCATAGCAGCAAGCATTGGATATACGGTGGTTAACAATGGAGTTCTGGCGAAGCTTGAAAATCCTTACTTCGAAGGCAACCCGATAGCACAGATTCAGCAGTGCGCTCACGCGGCAGGCATCGAGATTGATTTCAGGCTTGGGGCTATTTATATCTGGCCGCAGGGTGGAAGTATTGACGATACCATACCTCTTATATCCCCTGACCACGGCTTAATTGGATATCCGGTATTCAGTAACTATGGGATTAACTTCCAGTGCCAGTACAGCGATCTGATTTTGCGAGGTCGAAAGGTGCAGATAGAAACGTCGTTACCGAACGGAAGCGGGGTTTATACGGTGCAGTCGGCAATACACCATCTTTCGACATGGACTGAAGGCGCTCCGTGGGCAACTATCGTTTGGGCATCAATCGGACAGCTAACAGTGAGGCAGTGATGAATTTATTTACTACACGGCCTCAGGACACGGCAACAGACGCCAATTCACAACAATTCCTGATGCATCAGTTTCTGATGGGGAAGTCATTCATCACACTGGCGATCGTAACTTCGGTTAGCGAGTCTGGGGAAGTTGTTTCTGTGAAGCCAATGGTCGAAGGATTCACTGGAGGTGGCGATCTCATTCCGAACTCAGTGATTCACGGCGTACCGGTTTGGCGATTACAACGCGGTGCTAGTGCGGTGATTATGCCTCCAGTCGAAGGTGATATTGGCCTTATTGCTATTTGCGATCGCGACATAACAGCAGTTAAGAAAACAAAGCAATCAGCGCTGCCAGGTTCAAATCGCACGCACAGTTACTCAGATGCCATCTATCTTGGCGGAGTGCTGAATGCAGAGCCAAGCCAGTATGTGAAGTTCGCGAATGATGGAATTGATATCGTCTCGCCGCTTGTTGTGCAAGTGAATGGCAATACGGTAGTAGTGAATGCTGACGACAAAATATCGCTTAACGCTCCGGTAATTGAAGCTAACGGCCAGTTAACGCAAGGCTCTGGCAACTTCGGTGGCGATGCGACATTCGGCGGTACGATTACTGCAACCGGTGAGGTGACAGGAAATGGCATACACCTAAGTACGCACAAGCATGGTGGTGTACAGACCGGCTCCGGAAATACCGGAACGCCAACAAACTAACCCGCTTCGGCGGGTTTTTTAATACCCGGAGTTTACATGCTCACCAAATCACTGCTTTTGACTGACCAGTGGGATATCACGCTGGACGATAGCGGAAGCATGGCAATCACAGCCAATCCCTATGCAGTAGCGCAGGACGTAGCATGCGCGTGCTCAACATTTCTCGGCGAGCCCTGGTATGACACCACGCTGGGTATTCCGTATTACGAGCGCATTCTAGGTCACTGGCCTGGAACGCAGCTAATTAATACCAAGATGGCTACAGAAGCCAAAAAGCTTCCATACGTCCAGTCAGCATTCTGCACAACAACGGTTGGCAAAGCAGATCGCCTTGCATCCGGCGTTATGACCATAACGGACCAAAACAACGTTCAGACCACAATCCAATTCTGAGGTAACAAATGGCTGAAGTAACAGTTAGCACAGCCGTCCCCTCTGTCACGTTTTCCGCTACCGGCATTGCCGTTCCTGATGAGATAGACATTCTCAACGGGCGATTAACTGACCTTGATACCGCCATGGGCGGAGGGATGAGTAAGAGTCTGACGACTCCGCAGGGACAGATTGCTATGAGCGATACGGCAATCATCGGAGACAAGAACGACAATCTGGCATGGCTGGTTAACCAGATTAACCCTGACTTTGCTGAAGGTCGCATGCAGGATGCGATCGGACAGATTTACTTCATTGACCGCATCGCAGCGATTGGCACAACGGTAACTGCAACCTGCACTGGCCTTGTAGGAACTGTTATTCCTGCAAATAGCATCGCTCAGGACGCTAGCGGTTACCTTTACTACTCACTGGCTGACGCTGTTATCCCTTCCTCTGGCTCTGTTGATGTGGTTTTCCAGAATCAGTCATCAGGACCTATTGCCTGCCCTATCGGGGCACTGAACACTATTTACCGCGCAATACAGGGATGGTCTGGCATTACTAACGCCACCGCTGGCGTGCTGGGAAATGAGGTGGAAAGCCGGGCTAACTTTGAGTACCGGCGTAAGCAGTCCGTGGCTGGCAACTCCAATAACCAGCTCGGGGCGGTATACGCAAACGTGCTAGCTGTCAGTGGTGTTACTGACGCATACGTGACGCAGAACAACACAAGCCTGACCGTTACAAAGGGATTCACTAACGTTTCACTGGAACCACACTCACTTTATGTGTGCGTATACGGTGGTGCATCGGCTGATATTGCAAAAGCAATATGGCAAAAGCTCCCGCCGGGTCCGTCAATGGTTGGAGACACCACTTACACGGTGGTAGACGATGTTAACTACGTTCAGCCATACCCCGAGTACGAAATTAAGTGGCAGACACCTTCTGCAGTAAGCGTCTATTTCAAGGTCGAGCTTGCGGATAACAATGCACTGCCTGGTAACATTGCAACTCTGGTGCAGAACGCGATCATCAGCGCATTCAATGGTGAGGATGGCGGTACACGAGCGCGTATCGGATCTACCATTTATGCAGGGCGTTACTACGCAGGCGTTCAGGCAATTGACAGTGATAACGTAGATATCTTCAGCATCACAATCAGTCGTGACGGCACCACCTATCAAACATCTGCGTCCTTTGGCATTGATGAAGTGCCGACACTGGATGCAACAAACATACTGGTGACACTGGCATGATAAACGTCGCGGATACCATCCTGACGCAATATGCCGACAGCCCGAAATTAAAATCCCTGATTTACTCGTTCAATGAAGCCGTAGGTATTGAAAGCTTTCTTGATGATTTCTATGACGTTATCTGGAATATCGAGACAGCCGATACCTATGGTCTGGACGTATGGGGGAAAATCGTGGTTGTCAGCAGGCAGCTGACGGTAACAGAGAACAAAATATATTTCGGCTTTAATGAGGCGTCATCTGATCCCCCTGTTGTAGATGACCCACAGCCATTTAACCAGGCACCTTTCTATTCTGGCGAGCTATTAACTTCAACCGTAACCCTCACAAATGACGTTTACCGCAAGCTAATCATGATGAAAGCGGCGGCAAACATCTCTGATTGCACCATCCCAAACTTGAATAAGTTGCTGATGTTTATGTTCGGCACGAGTGGCAAATGCTATGTCAGGAATGACGGGGAAATGGTGATGAGCTACGTGTTTGAATTTCAGCTTTCTACAGCAGAGCTAGCCATCGTTCAAAGCTCAGGTGCGCTTCCTGCCCCGATCGGGGTAACAGTAAATATCGTTCAGCAGGTATGACATGAACTCTTCTGATACCCCATCAAGAATCACTAAAGCATTTGGTGTAAATGGCCTAAAAAATACAATTCCAGTCGACTCCAGCACATCCACAGATAATAACGGTGTTGCGACGTTCGATAAGGGATTCCCGGCCATAACAATGCATCCATTAAGCGCAGGAGGGATACCGCCATCAGGAAAGGACGTGAACGGCGTATTGTATTCAACAACACTCCAACAGCAATGGCAAAACGCTGGAATGACATATCCATTTAGTCAGGACTTTTCAGATGCTGTGAGTGGATATCCTAAGGGCGCGATCGTTCCAAGCTCAGTTTATACCGGGCAATGGCTAAACCTTAATGAAGCAAATGGCACATCTCCTGAATCAGCGACTGGAGCTAATACCGGTTGGGTTCCAATCAATAACTATGGCGTTACCCAAATAACAATGACATCAGGAAGTATCGTGATGTCATCACTTCAGGCAGCAAAAGACAGAATTATTATCAGCGGTACGCTTACCGCAAACGTAAACCTGATTTTCCCCGCCTGGATTAAGTCATGGGTCGTTCATAACAATTGCACGGGTAACTTCACGATTACCTGCCGTACCGCCTCTGGTACCGGAGTTGTAGTCATTCCTGGACTTGTCTCTCGCCTTTTCTGTGATGGCGTGAACATGAGCGATGAAACCTACAACCCAAACAATGACATGGTTGGAATGGTTGCCCCATTCGCAGCAAATTCAGCCCCTACAGGATGGCTTGCAGCAGACGGAAGCCTTGTTAGCAGGATTACGTACGCACGTCTTTTTTCAAGAATTGGCACCACTTTTGGTGCTGGTGATGGGACGTCTACATTCGCTTTGCCTGATATGCGTGGTGAGTTTGTCAGGGGCTGGGATAACGGAAGAGGCGTGGATGCAGGACGAGCATTTGGCTCGTGGCAGAAGGGGTCTGTGATTGTTGGTGATGACGGTGTGGCAGGTGACAACGTTGCCTCATACAACGTAGCGGATAAAACAACGGTCGGTCTAGACCTCGGCGGATCAGAGCAATACCCAATCTCAACAGTAGCAGCAACTCAGTCAACACTTCGCGGAAACACCTTCTACGGATATTCACGTCCGCGCAACTACGCACTCCTGTACTGCATAAAAATCTAAGGTAAACCTATGTCATTTACTGATACGGCAAATGCGAAAAAGTATGCCTCAATCGCAGAGACTGCTGCTGCCCAGGCAAAATTATATGCAGGTGAGCTTGAATCTGCTCCAGATTATGCGGCACAGGCTGCCGCATCTGCTTCAGCTGCCGCATCATCAGCTCAGGAAGCTATCGCAGCTGAGTCTGTAGTAAGCAACCTTGCAATATCTGCCAGTGAATCAGCAACAAGTGCTGCAGCTTCAGCAGCAGAGGCCGGTAATGCTGCAGCGGCTGCTGTAGGTCAATGCTTAAGGGTTCCGACAGGGGAAAGCATTAGCGTTCTTCCTGCCCAATCAAGTCGACAGGATACATTCCTGACATTTGACTCATCGGGTAACTCAGCATTACTGGCTAAAGGTAGCGTTGCTATCCTTGATTCAGGCGGAAAAATCCCGGTATCAATGATACCAGCGGTTGCGTTATCTGAGATTTTTGTCGTCAACAGCCAGGCTGCAATGCTGGCCCTGAATGTTCAGCCAGGTGATATCGCAAAGCGTACTGACATTGGTCTCTCATTTGCGCTGGCTTCACTTCCTGCCAGTACGCTATCTAACTGGGTTCAACTGAACGATGACGTCCTTGCTCAGCTAGGTTTAAGCACAGGAGCGACTGAGGTGGGAGCGGTAGATGATCTATCTAATCCAACCACTGTCCAGGGAGCTTTAAATTTAAAAGCACCGATAACCGCCCTTTCAGCTAAGGTTAGTATTAGCTCACTTGGAGCGAATGATGGTGAAAAATTTTTAGGATTATGTCCAGACATTGCCACGCTGCGGACCGTTGAGCCGGTTAGCGACGGCCAGCGCATCACCCTGCGCGAACACACCGCTGGTACCGGCAAAGGTGGCGGCCAATTCCGCTCCGTATTGTCTGGATCGTCATATACCGACAACAACGGCACGATCATTAAGACCACTGGCGGCGCTGCCTGGTTGCGCATCAATGCGGATATTCTGAACCCGCTGATGTTTGGGGCTTTGGGTGACGGGGAGGCTGATGATTCCGTTGCATTCAATTCAACCATGCAAGCGGCTAAGCTCTCTGGGGGGCGGGGTAAGAAAATTGACATACCTGCACCATCAGCATTTTACAGAGTAAAAGACGTAAATGTGGATAGTGCTGTAGAAATCATTGGTTCGTCAAAATCATCATCCCTGGTCAAGCCAGTTAGCAACGGCGACACTTGTTTTATCATTAACTCAAACTTCGTGACGATGTCTGGCATCACCATTATGGACGAGGGAAGAACAACAACGTCAACAGGAATAAAAATAAATGAAGGGTATATGACCCTTTATAATTGCTACATTGCATTAATAGGAACGTGTATATCGTTCGCCAAAAACGGTGGCGAGCACAACATGTACAATGTCAGACTAGTTGAAAGCAAGTGGGGGTTAGTAATGCCAGGTGGGCAGGTTAACTCCAGATTTAACGGCTTTGTAATTGGCAATGTAGATGGTGCTGTGCAAGTTAGGGAAACTCTTGCGGCATCTGATAGGGCACCTACAGAAGGGCTTGTATTTACAGACTGCCTAATTGCTGGTTGTGGTAACCCATCGGAAAGTATCCCTGCTGTTGATATCACGGGCACACGGTGGACCTGGTTCAACAATACAATGGTTGACCTTTCTAAATTTACTGCTGTTTACGTGAATAATGCCGAGTCCATTAAGTTCACCGGTGGATACCTATCATCTAACCAATCTGCTAACTCTCCTTGCTTGCACGTAAAAGGTAATAGTCCATTACTTGATGCAGTAAATTTAACGATTGGCGATAGTCGTAGCTGGGGTATTAAGCTGGAACGTACTACAGATGGTGCACCTGATGGTGCAAGATTTACAAATCTTACAGCTCAGAATAATGACATTAACGCTTCTCAGCAGGGTGATTTGCTTATTGACTCAGTTAGCAATGTATGTGTCTATAACAGCAAGTTTGCCAGCCAAAAAACAACCGGAATTGCGGTTATAGATAATTCAAGTGTCGGATCTTCATTGTACCTGGATGGATGCTCAATGAGAGGCCAGGCATATGTTGGGGGAGCATCGTGCGTCATAATTAATAGGAACAGTCCAACTCATCCAGAGGAGCAGCGTGGAGTTGTCACAATCCCAAACGGATCCAATACCGTTAGCATCCCTCTAAAAATAGTTCCTTTTGAGTCTGGAAAAACGGCGGGAGTAGTATCATCACCATCTTCTGGAGCAGACGTAATAACATCTGGAGTTCAGGGTACCAACATTGTATTCAATAGAGTAAGCACAGGAGCAGCCACAACGGTGTCTTTCTATGCATTTTCAACTAAATAGATAGACATAGGAACGCTGGCATAGGATATACACCTATGCCAGCGCAACACTAGTGGCAACTATGTTTGGAAAAGTCAATGATTAACTTAGAACTGTCTTTATATATTGAATATGATTGAGTTTGAGATACAATTCTCATTGAGCATACTTGGTTAATTTCATACAACCCTGAGACTTTGTTTTTTATTCCATACATATTAATAAGTAGCGTTCCCCACCAACCATCCACATAATACAATGGAACAAGTGTATCCAAAGATTGGAACCTATTCACGGCATTTGTTCTCTGGAGAGAGGATGGCTGTTTTCCGTACGTGTACACAGGAATTGTTCCCGTTTTATCCTCATTTGATATAACATTTGCTATATCATTTGATAGCCTATCATCGTACTCTTTTTGATACTTCATAGCATTTCCATAAACATACGAATAGTATATGGAAAATAAAACCAATGGGATTAAAATAATGGATGCTATTCTTTTCCAACTAACTATAGACGCCATTGAGAGCGAATAAAAAAGGATTGCCCCGCCAAATGATATCAAAACCCTATCGGCAAACACAGGGTATTTCAATAATGAAAGATGGATAAATGAAAACAATACAGCTAGAACAGGCGCTGCAATTATACATATAAAAAGAGAGGCCCTTGACCAAAATCCACCTTTAATTCTACCGGTGTTAGGTATAGCAATATAAATACACGATAAAATAGAAGATGCTACAACGAAATAAAATACATATGTAGATTCAGTAAATATCTGATGTATCTTTGAAATGTAAACCGATGCATTACTGTAAAGAACTGGTAAAGCATCCCTGCTCATTCCTATCATCTGAGAATGCTCAATGTTATAGTCGCCATTAACAAAGTTAGATGATATAAAGCTATATATTATGTATGAAACTATCAGTTGAATAACTCTAAGCATTACTGATTTAATATAGCATATAGCTATCTGCTCTCCAGAGGTATACTTAGTCACCATCTCTACCAAAGCCAGTGAACAAAAGAATCCTATAGATGCTTGGTAAAGTGATAGTGACGATACTATGCATATGATACCAACAACAAAACAGATTACCTTTTTGCCATTAATAGAATATGGAATAAATAATATTGACAGTGATGCCACCATTGGGATGACATCAAACTTGTATGATAGGTTTTCTAACATAAATGGATTGGAGAAAACCAAAAACATTGCAAAAGAGCTAAATAATGGACCGTAAAAAGTAAGATTTTTACGGTAATAGATTAAAGAACAAAGCAAAAAAAATGCAGTTGAATAAAAAAGACCCAAAGGAGATGCGTCAGCTATAACACCATCGGTGAAATTGAAGGCAGCCATAATCAAATCAGCAAGAGGCCTGCCATTTATACCCCAATTCTTGTAGCCCTGCTGCGATCTAAGTATATCGTCTATATATAATCTATCCGCCAGTATAATTGGTATTATATATACCAGCAAAAGCAGTGAAAGTATAATCACGAACTTCCTTTCACCTGCTGAAATCCTAAAAGAAAAGAAAGAATAACTATTCATATCCCTATCCCATTATAATTTATTGTTCTTAACAATATATCTTGGCCGCTGCTTGACCTCTGTGTATATCCTTCCGACATACTCCCCAAGAACTCCAATCCCAATAAGCTGAACGCCACCAAGGAACAGAACTGAAACAAGAAGTGAAGGATACCCATGCACCGGGTTGCCGAAAGCCATAGTATCGACAATCATCCATGCGCCATACAGGAAAGCCATTCCTGCGACGGCAAGTCCGATATAGGTCCACATGCGAAGCGGGAAGGTAGAGAAGCTAGTAATACCCTCAAGAGCAAGGTTCCATAGCTTCCAGCCGTTGAATTTGGTATTTCCTGCAACGCGCTCAGCGCGGGCATACTCAACGACATCAGTTCTCCCGCCAACCCAGCTCAACACGCCTTTCATAAACAGGTTACGCTCAGGCATGAGCTTAATGTTTTCCACCACCTCGCGAGACATCAGGCGGAAGTCGCCAACGTTCTCTTCAATCTGCGGATTACTGATTTTGTTATGCAGTTTGTAGAACCATTCAGCAGTCTTGCGCTTAAGTCTGCCATCTGTTGAGCGGTCAGATCGCTTAGCCAGCACCATATCTGCGCCTTCCTGCCACTTTGATATAAGGTGCGGAATAACCTCGATAGGATCTTGCAGGTCTACGTCGATTGGGATAATCGCGTCACCGGTTGCATGGTCAAGTCCGGCGAACAGTGCTGGCTCTTTGCCGAAGTTACGAGTGAACGATAGCGGCTTGACGAGAGCATCTGATATAGCAATCGAATTTATGATCGCCTCTGTCGCATCTTTGCTGCCGTCATTGATGAAGACTATCTCTACTTCATATGGCTTTAGTTCTTCATACTCTCTGACTGCTTTGTAGAAAATCGGTATCGCGTCCTCTTCATTGAAGACGGGAACGACCAGAGAAATCTTCATTTTTCTTCCCTAAAGACAATGTGTTTTGAATAAAAGAAACCGCAAATCAGGCTTATCAGCGAGAATTCAACAAGGGTAACGATAGGTGCGATCTGATAATAGTCAGACAACTTTCCTACCAGCACACTCATGAGCCCCATGAATCCAACAAAAAGGAAATACCCTTTCACTTTAGGCTTTGATTTGAAAGTAAAGACGGCATTTGCGAAGAAAGAGAAGGTTACCGCCGTGGCGAACGCCAGAAAGTTCGCTGCAGCCTGATTAACAGAGAACATGTAGACGCCAACTGCGAAGACAAACCAGTGTATGGCGGTATTGAATACGCCTACAGTCAAATATTTTGAGAATAGCTTAAGCATATTAGTAGTTTGGTTGTTTTAGAATTTAGCGGAGTTTACCACCTAAGACTCATCTGATCAGCAATTGATCAGATTGAGAAATATTGTATGTCATGATGCTAGTTAATCTTCTCGTCCAGCCAATTCGCCCACCACTGCATCATTTCGCGACGCGTATCGAGATATTCAGCATGGTTGTAAACAGAGCGCGTACCGCCGCTAACGTGCGCCAGCTGCATCTCTATCGCGTCTTTGTTCCAGTGCTTCTCATTTAGTACGGTGCTGAACTGATGGCGCATACCATGTCCGCTTGTCTGGCCTTCGTAGCCAATACTGCGTATCACGCCAAGTACGGCGTTCTCACTGATAGGCTTCTTCCTGTCAGTCCTCCCAGGGAAGCACAGTTCATACTGTCCTGTAATCTGTTGCAGGAACTTGAATAGTTCGATAACCTGGTCCGACATTGGAACGACGTGAAGCTTTCTTCCTTTCATGACCTCTGGATCAACACTGATTAGCCTGGTTTCATAATCAATTCCCGCCCATACCAGCGAACGCAACTCCACTGTACGCATAGCCGTATAGTGAAGAATTTGCGCTGCTATCTTCGATACAATCCAACCGCCGTACGCGTTTAAAGCACGCTGGAATTCGTGTATGCGGTGCATAGGAAGAAATGGGTAGTTCTGCTTCCGGTATCCCTTCATTGCTCCTGCAAGGTCTCTGGATGGGTTGTATTTAGCCCTGCCAGTTATGATCGCATAACTGAACACCTCACCACACCTTCTCCTCGCTTTGTCAGCGCGTTCCATTGCTCCCCTGTCCTCGAATAGCCTGATGACCTTCAACAGCGTCATAGGCTCCACATCATCCATGCGCAAGTGTCCAATGACTGGAAGAATGTCGTCAGTGAACATGCTCATCATCTCGTCCGCGTATCCCTTCGACCACACCTTTGATTTGTGTGCATGCCACTCTCGGAAGATGTCACCGAACGAGTCGGCCGCTTCTTCTTTCTCTTTCTTCTTTAGCGCCTGCTTCTGTTCGGCCGGGTCGACACCGGTAAGCAATTTCATTTTTGCTTCAGACTGTTTAGCCCTAGCTTCGGTGAGAGAGATTTCCGGATAGGGACCAATGACCAGCGTCTTTTCCTTTCCTTCGAATCGGTAACGCATACGCCACACCTTTTTCCCGGATGGCGGAACGAACAGAAACAGGCCTCCTGAATCTGCAAGGCGATATGATTTTTCCGCAGGCTTAGCTGCGTCGATTTGCTTTACCGTAAGCATGTGGGCATAAATCCGTGGTCATTTTGCAGTGTGCCCACAATATGCCCGCAATAGTTTGGAGTAGTCAATTCGCTTTGGTTCGCTTCGGTTGTGTATGAATGTCTAATTATAAAGGTGTGATCGGCGTTTGGTTCTGAAGCGGAGAGGTGGGTTCTTTTAGAAATGGTGTCCCCTGCAGGAATCGAACCTGCAACTAGCCCTTAGGAGGGGCTCGTTATATCCATTTAACTAAGGGGACGAAGCGGCAAGAGTATAGCGTTATTTACACTTTTCGTTAAGCGCATTGCCGCCTGACTGGTCAAAGAGTCACCGTTCACGCCGATTTTTCGGCAGTTTTATCCTTTTTTTCCTGAGCCTTAAGCTCGGCCTTACGCTTGTTGGACATGTCGTTACGGATTTGCGCATGGCTCAGCAGCGCAAAGATAAAGGTCCCGCCACAAATGTTGCCTGCGAGGGTAGGCAGGGCGAACGGCCAGAAAAAGTCGCTCCAGTGGAGTGTGCCGTTAAATACCAGATAAAGGATCTCAACGGTTCCGACAACAATGTGCGTGGTATCGGCGAGTGCGATAAGCCAGGTCATCAGGATAATTACCACGATCTTCGCGCTACCCGCTGAGGGGAACATCCAGACCATCGTGGCGATGATCCAGCCGGAAATTATGGCATTAGAGAACATTTCAACCGGCGTGTTTTTCATCACATCCATGCCAATCTTCACAAATGCGTCGCGGGTCGGTTCATCAAATATTGGCATATACTCGAACGCCCAGGCGGCTATGCCCGTACCGATCAGGTTCCCCAGCAGCACGACGCTCCACAGGCGCATCAGTAAACCGAAATTACCGAGGGTCGGATTTTGCATGACGGGCAGTACGGCAGTGACGGTGTTCTCCGTAAAAAGCTGCTGTCGCGCCATAATGACAATAATAAAGCCGAACGTGTAGCCTAAATTTTCCAGCAAAAACCCGCCCGGTACGCCTTCCAGCTGAACGTGAAATATCCCTTTGGCGAGCAGAGAGGCGCCCATCGACAGACCGGCTGCAATGGCTGACCACAGCAGGGCCATCGCGTCGCGCTCCATCTCTTTTTCCCCGTCCTGGCGAATATGCTCATGAATAGCCATGGCGCGTGACGGCAGGCGATCTTCATCGACTTCTATCTCTTCTCCCCGGTCTTTCTCCTCACTTTCAATCTCAAGCTCCTCTTTGCTTTCGCCAATTTTGTCTTCGCTAATGTCTTTCATAACAGCTCCTTCGGGGTAATTGCTCATTTAAGCGTAGCGGCTTTTAGCGCCTTGCCCGTGGGGATGCTCTTAAATTGCTGTAAATGGCAATAAAGGTGAGACATCTCTTTCAAAGCCAATATAAAATTGCCAGCGAAACGAATTCTGAAAGACAGGCTATGCTGAAATTAGCGTGATGACGCGAGCGGGTCGTCATTGTCCTCGTAGACATCGGTAAGCGTGCTGTTACAATCACTTGCACGTTTCAGGCGGAGCATCACCGGCTCCGTCACAGATGGCATTCAACGATAGCCATATTGAACAGGGAGAAATTTATGAAGCTTCGGCTGTCGGCGCTTGCGCTGGGCGTAACAATGCTTGTGGGCTGCGCCAGCTCTGGCGAGCAAACGGGACGCTCCGATCCTCTCGAAGGATTTAACCGTTCAATGTACAGCTTTAACTATAATGTGCTGGATCCATATCTGGTTCGTCCGGTTGCCGTGGCATGGCGTGACTACGTTCCGCAGCCGGCGCGTAACGGGCTGAGCAACTTTACCAGTAACCTGGAAGAGCCAGCGGTTATGGTGAACTACTTCCTCCAGGGCGACCCGTATCAGGGGATGGTGCATTTCACCCGCTTCTTCCTGAACTCCCTGCTGGGTATGGGCGGCTTAATTGATGTCGCAGGCATGGCGAACCCGAAATTACAGCGTGAACAGCCGCACCGTTTCGGCAGCACGCTGGGGCACTATGGCGTAGGTTATGGTCCGTATGTGCACCTGCCATTCTACGGCAGCTTTACCGTGCGTGATGATGGCGGTGACATGGTGGATACGCTGTATCCGGTGCTGTCATGGCTCACCTGGCCGCTGTCGATTGGTAAATGGACCGTGGAAGGAATTGAAACACGTGCGCAACTGCTGGACTCTGACGGTCTGCTGCGCCAGTCTTCCGATCCGTACATCATGGTGCGCGAGGCCTACTTCCAGAACCATGACTTTATTGCCAACGGCGGTAAGCTGAAGCCGGAAGATAATCCGAACGCGAAAGCCATCGAGAACGAATTAAAAGATATCGATTCGGAATAAATAAAAAAGGTGAGCGATGCTCACCTTTTTTAATTGTGTTGGGATTAGAACGCGTAGTTGAAGTTGGTACCAAACAGCCAGGCTTTACCTTCAGAGGTAAACTCGTACGGGCCTTCCTGGAAGGTCACTTTCTGTCCATGCATGTACGACACGCCCGCGTCGATAGAAGCATTCTCGTTGAACGCATAGGTTGCACCCGCACTCACCCAGAAACGGTCCTGATCCGGAATGGAGATAGAACGCTTATCAGCCGGTACCGGGCTGTCATCAAATGCCACGCCGGTACGGAACGTCCAGTTGTCATCCATATAATAGGTCGTACCGAGCGCGATACGGTAAGCATCGTGGAAGCTTTCGTCTTTATAGAACAGCGTCTGGCCGTTGCTGCCGGTAGCTTTCAGCTCCTGGAACTGGCTCCAGCTGGTATACGCGAGGCTGTAGTGAATGGCCCACTGCGGCGCAACGCGGTTATAACCTGACACTTCCCACATTTCAGGCAGATGCAGCGACAGCGAACCCGGTACGGTTTGATTCGAGGTACCCCATGGAATGGTGGTGCCCGCGCCTGGGACCATACCGTTGACTGGGCTCAGGATGCCGCTTTTGTAATCGCCATCGAAATCAATTTTCACTTCTGAGCGATAGGTCAGACCCCAGCGGTTGTTTTTATCCAGTTCATACAGGATACCGGCGTTCCAGCCGTAGCCCCATTCATCACCTTTCAGGCTGGCAATTTTATTACTGTTTTTCGGCAGCGCAGCAGTTTGCTCCCCGGAGTAACGCTCGATTTTTGCATCGGCGTAGACAGCATCAAAGCCCAGACCAAAGCTCCAGTTATCGTTCAGACGATATGCGCCGCTCAGGTTAAGGTTCAGGGTCGTCAGGTCGGTTTTACCGCCGTATTCCCCGGCCGGATAGTTGTTATTGAACTCCGTTGCCAGGCCATAGTTAGAGGTGACAGAGGCACCCCAACCAAACTGTTCATTAATTGGCGCAACAAAGTGCAGGTTAGGCACCCACGCGGTCGGCGCAATGTTATCCGCCTTCAGATCTGCGCCGGTGAACTGAGATTTGCCAGAAATGTTGACATCAGGATCGATGTAAACCGCACCGGCAGAGAAGGTAGGGCGATCAAACATCATGATCAGCGCCGGGTTACGGCTCGCGTTGCCTGCGTCATCGGCAATCGCACCTTCCCCGGAATACGCACGGCCAAGGCCAGAGGAAGAAAATTCGTTTAACTGGAAGCCCGCTGACCAGGCGGACGTTGAGACGATTGCCACTGCAACTGCTAAAGCAGTTTGTTTGAACAGGGTTTTCTGGCTCATGACCATAACCTCATTGAGTTATTTTTATTCAATAATTGTTACATACCGTAACAGGAGCGCGAAGTGTAGGGTCTGAGGTATGACTTACAAATCAGACCAGTGGCGAGAGTATAGGTCTGACCAGCTGGGATGTTGCAAGTTTGTTTATTAATATTTTCAGATATGTTTCTTGAAACGAGATCTGGTTGGCAAAATTGTGACCAGTGCGATTCCTCTGAAAAGGGGATTTTTGTTTTAGATCATTTTTTAGTGTGATATTGCTCACTTATCCGAATTTGCGCCATTAACGGCTGGAGGGGGCTCGTCCGGGGGCGTAAAATAGACGCATCGTGTTTATCTCGCGCCCTGCGCGAATACAGAGGAAATTGAGCTATGAGTAAATGCAGTGCTGATGAAACCCCGGTTTGCTGCTGTATGGATGTTGGCACCATTATGGACAACACCGATTGCACCGCCTCTTACAGCCGCGTATTCCCTAACCGCGCTGAAGCGGAAGAGACGCTGGCCGCGCTGAGCCAGCGCGCGCGTGAAGTCGAATCCGATCCGTGTGAAATCAAATCCACCTTCACGGAAGTGGAAGGCGGCGTGCAGCTGGATATCGACTTTGTGTTCGCCTGCGAAGCAGAAACGCTGATCTTCCAGCTGGGCCTGCGTTAATACTTTCGCACGGGCCTACGACCGTGTAGGCCGGGTAAGGCAACGCCGCCACCCGGCGACAAACCGCACAAATGCCTCTGCCATGCAGGGGCATTTTCTTTTTCTTCTCTGTGCCTTAGCTCGCAATTTTTCGCTTCCCCGATTGGCTCAATGTAAAAAAATAGTTAAGACTATTATCAGGTCAGACCACTTAATGTGCGCGCAAAATTTTTTTACAGGGGAGTATTATGAGTCAGGCATTACCGCTTATCACCCGACAGGGTGACCGCATTGCCATTGTCAGCGGGTTACGTACGCCGTTTGCGCGTCAGGCAACCGCGTTTCACGGTATACCGGCTGTCGATCTGGGAAAAATGGTGGTGGGGGAGATGCTGGCTCGCAGCGAGATCCCGCCAGAGGTTATTGAGCAACTGGTTTTCGGCCAGGTGGTGCAAATGCCGGAAGCGCCCAATATCGCGCGTGAAATCGTGCTGGGCACCGGCATGAATGTTCATACCGACGCCTACAGCGTCAGCCGCGCCTGCGCCACCAGTTTCCAGGCGGTGGCAAACGTGGCGGAAAGCCTGATGGCGGGGACCATTCGCGCGGGGATCGCCGGCGGCGCGGATTCCTCCTCCGTGCTGCCCATCGGCGTCAGCAAACAGCTGGCCCGCATCCTCGTGGATGCCAACAAAGCTCGCACTACCGGTGCAAAGCTCAAACTCTTCTCGCGTTTACGCCTGCGTGACCTCATGCCCGTGCCACCTGCCGTTGCTGAATACTCCACCGGCCTGCGCATGGGCGACACTGCCGAGCAGATGGCAAAAACCTACGGTATTACCCGCGAACAGCAGGATGCACTGGCGCATCGCTCGCATCAGCTGGCAGCGAAAGCCTGGTCGGAGGGCAAACTGACCAACGAAGTGATGACCGCCTATGTGCCGCCTTACCGCGAACCGCTCGCGGAAGATAACAACATTCGTGGCACCTCGACGCTGGCGGATTATGCGAAGCTGCGCCCGGCCTTTGACCGTAAACACGGTACGGTAACCGCAGCTAACAGTACGCCGCTGACGGACGGTGCCGCCGCCGTGATCCTGATGACCGAATCCCGGGCAAAAGAGCTTGGCATCACACCGCTGGGCTATTTGCGTAGCTACGCCTTTACCGCCATTGATGTCTGGCAGGACATGCTGCTCGGACCGGCATGGTCCACGCCGCTGGCGCTGGATCGCGCAGGGCTGACGCTCTCCGATCTCACGCTGATTGATATGCATGAAGCCTTTGCCGCGCAAACGCTGGCAAACGTGCAGCTTATGGCGAGCGAACGTTTTGCCCGCGACGTGCTGGGCCGCGCACATGCCACAGGCGAAGTGGATCAGAGTAAATTCAACGTGCTGGGTGGCTCCATTGCCTACGGTCATCCGTTTGCGGCGACCGGCGCGAGAATGATAACCCAGACGTTGCACGAGCTGCGTCGTCGCGGCGGCGGTTTTGGTCTCGTTACCGCCTGTGCGGCGGGCGGCCTGGGTGCAGCAATGGTTATGGAGGCTGAATAATGGAAACGACATCTGCATTTAACCTGGCTGTCCGCCTTGATAACGTGGCCGTTATCACCATTGATGTACCCGACGAAAAGATGAACACCCTGAAGGCCGAGTTTGGCGTTCAGGTGCGTGCGATGCTCAGACAGATCCGCGAAAACAAAGCGATACGTGGCCTGGTATTTATCTCGGCAAAGCCGGATAACTTTATTGCCGGGGCCGATATCAACATGATTGCCCGGGCGAAAAGCGCTCAGGAAGCAGAAGACCTGGCGCGTCAGGGGCAGCAGGTCATGGCGGAGATCCATGCGCTGTCGATACCCGTTGTCGCTGCGATCCACGGGCCCTGCCTGGGCGGTGGGCTTGAGCTGGCGCTGGCCTGTCACAGCCGCATTTGTACCGACGATGCGAAAACGGTACTTGGGCTGCCGGAGGTACAGCTTGGATTGCTGCCCGGTTCAGGTGGCACGCAGCGCCTGCCGCGTCTGGTGGGCGTCAGTACGGCGCTGGAGATGATTTTAACCGGTAAACAGCTGCGCGCCCGTCAGGCGTTAAAGGCGGGTCTGGTTGATGAGGTCGTTCCGCACGCCATCTTGCTTGAAGCCGCCGTTGAGCGGGCGCTGAAAGGTCGTCAGGCGAAACGCCCTCTGCCGGTGCGCGAGCGTATCCTCGCCGGGCCGCTGGGGCGCACGCTGCTGTTCAATATGGTGGGTAAAAAAACCGAGCAAAAAACCAAAGGGAACTATCCGGCAGCGACGCGCATTCTTAATGTGATTGAAACCGGTTTATCGCAGGGCAGCAGCAGCGGTTATGCTGCGGAAGCAAAAGCCTTTGGCGAGCTGGCGATGACGCCGCAGTCGCAGGCGCTGCGCGGCATTTTCTTTGCCAGCACGGAGGTTAAAAAAGATCCGGGCAGTGAAGCTGAACCGGCTCCGCTGCGCGCCGTTGGCGTTCTGGGTGGTGGGCTGATGGGCGGCGGCATCGCATTTGTCACCGCCAGTAAAGGCAAATTGCCCGTACGTATCAAAGATATCAACCCTAAGGGTATCAACCACGCGTTGCAGTACAGCTGGCAGAACCTTGATCGCAAAGTGAAGCGCCGCCATATCAAGGCCAGTGAGCGCGATAAAACCCTCTCGATGATCACTGGCGCCACTGACTACAGTGGGTTTGCACACCGCGATCTGGTGATTGAAGCCGTGTTCGAAGATCTGGCCCTTAAGCAGCAGATGGTGGCGGACGTTGAACAGCATTGCGCGCCGCACACCATTTTCGCGTCAAACACCTCGTCTTTGCCAATCGGCGACATCGCGGCGAAAGCCGTGCGCCCGGAGCAGGTGATAGGGCTGCACTATTTCAGCCCTGTCGAAAAAATGCCGCTGGTGGAGGTTATCCCGCATGCCACAACCAGCCCGCAGACTATTGCCACCGTGGTGAAGCTGGCGAAAAAACAGGGCAAAACCCCGATTGTGGTCGCGGACAAAGCTGGCTTCTACGTCAACCGCATTCTGGCGCCGTACATTAACGAAGCGATGCGGTTGCTGACGGAAGGGGAGAAAATTGAGCACGTCGATGACGCCCTGGTGAAGTTTGGTTTCCCCGTCGGCCCAATCCAACTTTTGGATGAGGTGGGAATTGATACGGGGACTAAAATTATCCCTGTGCTGGAAGCGGCTTATGGCGATCGTTTTGCGCCGCCTGCAAACTTTGTTTCTGCAATTTTGAAGGACGATCGCAAAGGCAGAAAAAATGAACGCGGTTTCTATCTTTACGCCGCGAAAGGGCGTAAAAGCAAGAAACAGGTCGACCCTTCAGTTTATGCGCTTATTCCTGTCACGGGTCAGGGAAAACTGTCGGCGGTTCAGTGTGCTGAGCGCTGCGTGATGATGATGCTCAATGAAGCGGCGCGCTGCTTTGGTGAGCAGGTGATCAAAAGCGCGCGCGACGGCGATATCGGCGCCGTGTTTGGTATCGGTTTTCCGCCATTCCTTGGCGGCCCGTTCCGGTATATGGATACCCTCGGGGCGGGTGAAGTGGTTGCGATCCTGCAACGTCTGGCCTCGCAATACGGTCCACGGTTTACACCTTGTGACGAATTATTGCAGATGGCGGAACGGGGTCAGACATTCTGGCCCGCAAGGGAAACTGATTGCGTAAACTGAAGTCAAAGAAGGGTAAATCCTGAGGCGATGGGACCTGTTCTGGCGAAATTGTAAACAGAGATTGACTATACTTACGCCATTGAGGTAAAAAACAGCGTTTCATTCACCGAATGGATCAGGCACAATGCCCGGCCATCGGGTTTTCTACCTCATAGCATTAATCGCGGGTAGTTAACGCCGGTGATTCTGGTTAACAAAAGCGGTGCAATATGCAAGTTTTTATCATGCGTCACGGCGACGCGGCACTCGATGCCGCCAGTGACTCAGTACGTCCTTTAACCGTCTGTGGCTGCGACGAATCCCGTCAGATGGCGACATGGCTTAAAGGTCAAAAAGTGGACATTGAACGCGTTCTGGTGAGTCCGTTCCTGCGGGCAGAACAGACGCTGGATGTGGTAGGGGAGTGTATGAACCTGCCATCCAGCGTGGATGTTCTCCCTGAACTCACGCCGTGTGGCGATGTTGGCCTTGTCAGTGCTTACCTTCAGGCGCTGTGCAATGAAGGTGTCGCTTCCGCACTGGTCATTTCCCACCTGCCGCTGGTCGGCTATCTGGTATCTGAGCTGTGCCCGGGCGAAACGCCACCGATGTTCACAACGTCCGCCATTGCCAACGTCACCCTCGACGAAACCGGCAAAGGGGTCTTTAACTGGCAAATGAGTCCGTGCAACCTGAAGATGGCAAAAGCCATCTGACGTGACGTGCGATATGGCGGGGTGCAGCGTGCCTCCCGCCTTCCTGTCAGGGCAATTCTGGCGGCTGCCACTCCTCCACCTCAATCAATACCAGCAATGCGGCATCTCCGCCGTACTCTTTTGGCGCCTGATGAAAAGCCATCACGTGTGGATGCTGAGCCAGCCACAGCGGTGTCTGTTGCTTAAGAATATGTTTGCCGTGACCGTGCATTACGCAGGCGCAGAAAACATGTTCGCGGCGACACGCGGCAATCAACGCCCCCAGCTCCTGTTTTGCCTGCATCTGGGTTAACCCGTGCAGATCGAGGAACAGCTCCGGCGAATAATCTCCCCGGCGTAACTTTTTCAGCTCAAAATGGCTGACGTCTTCGCGCACATATTTCACCGCACCCTGAGTATTGAGCAGCGGCTGAAACTCATCTGAAAAATAGTGGCTGTTATCGGCCTGCTCCTGAAGCAACCGTTTGACCGGTACCTCACTGACTTTTTTACGCTGCGGGCGATGGACAATGGTGTCGTGCGTGATTTGACGCGTCCCGGTCATCAGCTGGCGGAAGAGAGCCTGATCCTCCTCGCTGAGCGATGTTTTCTTTTTCATTCGTCATTCTCATCTCGTATTTCCGATAGTGTACCCGACTAAACGCATTTTTTAACCTCAAGCGACACGCGTCATTGCTGATTTATCGCCGTCTTCATGGCAAACTAGCCGCCGAAAATTATGCGAGCATGCCCTGGAGGAAAGAGTGGATAAAATTTTTGTCGATGAAGCAGTAAACGAGCTGCATACCATACAGGACATGTTGCGCTGGTCGGTTAGCCGCTTCAGCGCCGCCAATATCTGGTACGGCCACGGTACGGATAACCCATGGGATGAGGCCGTTCAACTGGTGCTGCCGTCTCTCTACCTGCCGCTGGATATTCCGGAAGACATGCGTACCGCGCGCCTGACCTCCAGCGAAAAACACCGCATCGTTGAGCGCGTGATCCGTCGCGTGAACGAGCGTATTCCGGTGGCTTACCTGACCAACAAAGCCTGGTTCTGCGGCCATGAGTTCTATGTTGATGAGCGCGTGCTGGTGCCACGTTCGCCGATTGGCGAGCTGATCAACAACCACTTTGACGGCCTGATTAACCATCAGCCGCAGCACATTCTTGATATGTGCACCGGCAGCGGCTGCATCGCCATTGCCTGCGCGTACGCCTTCCCGGAAGCAGAAGTGGACGCCGTCGATATCTCCACCGACGCGCTGGCCGTCACCGAACACAACATTGAAGAGCACGGGCTGATCCATCACGTCACGCCTATCCGCTCAGACCTGTTCCGTGACCTGCCGACGCTGCAATACGACCTGATCGTCACCAATCCGCCGTACGTGGATGCCGAAGACATGTCCGATCTGCCGAACGAGTACCGTCACGAGCCGGAGCTGGGCCTGGCGTCAGGCTCTGACGGTCTGAAGCTGACCCGCCGCATCCTGGCCTGCGCGCCGGATTATCTGACCGACGACGGCGTTCTGATTTGTGAAGTGGGCAACAGCATGGTACATCTGATAGAGCAGTATCCGGATGTGCCGTTCACCTGGCTTGAGTTCGACAACGGCGGTGACGGCGTCTTTATGCTGACCAAGGCGCAGCTGCTTGATGCACGCGAATACTTCAGCATTTACAAAGATTAATCCAGCGGGCTTCGGCCCGTTTCACAACGCTCAAACACAAACAACAACATCGGAGCCGTGATGGCAGGAAACAGTATTGGACAGGTATTCCGTGTGACCACCTTTGGCGAGTCGCACGGTCTGGCACTGGGTTGTATCGTTGATGGCGTCCCGCCAGGCATCGAACTGACCGAAGCCGATTTACAGCATGACCTTGACCGTCGGCGTCCGGGTACCTCTCGCTACACCACGCAGCGTCGCGAGCCGGACCAGGTCAAAATTCTCTCCGGCGTTTTTGAAGGCCGTACCACCGGGACCAGCATTGGTCTGCTGATTGAAAACACCGATCAGCGCTCTCAGGACTACGGCGCAATTAAAGACGTTTTCCGTCCTGGTCATGCCGACTATACCTACGAACAAAAATATGGCTTTCGCGACTATCGCGGCGGCGGACGTTCTTCCGCGCGTGAGACCGCGATGCGCGTGGCGGCAGGGGCAATTGCCAAAAAATATCTCCAGCAGAAATTCGGCATCGTTATCCGCGGCTGTCTGACCCAGATGGGCGACATTCCGCTGGCAATCAAAGACTGGGATCAGGTAGAGCTTAACCCGTTCTTCTGCGCCGATGCCGACAAGCTGGACGCGCTGGACGAGCTGATGCGTGGCCTGAAAAAAGAGGGCGACTCCATTGGTGCGAAAGTCACCGTGGTGGCCGACGGTGTGCCGGCTGGCTGGGGCGAGCCGGTATTTGACCGCCTCGACGCCGATATCGCCCACGCGCTGATGAGCATCAACGCGGTGAAAGGCGTTGAAATCGGCGACGGTTTTGATGTGGTTAAGCTTCGCGGCAGCCAGAACCGCGACGAAATCACGAAGGCGGGTTTCCAGAGCAACCATGCTGGCGGCATTCTGGGCGGCATCAGCAGTGGGCAGCAAATTATTGCCAATATTGCGCTGAAGCCAACGTCCAGCATTACCGTCCCGGGCCACACGATTAACCGCTCAGGCGATGAAGTTGAGATGATCACCAAAGGGCGTCACGATCCGTGCGTGGGGATCCGCGCGGTGCCGATCGCAGAAGCGATGCTGGCGATCGTGCTGATGGATCACTTCCTGCGCCAGCGCGCGCAGAATGCGGATGTGACGACCACCATTCCACGCTGGTAATTATGAAAAAAACCGCAATCGCTCTGCTGGCGCTGCTGGCCAGTGGAGCAAGCCTGGCCGCTACGCCGTGGCAGAAAATCACCCACCCGGTAGCGGGGAGCGCGCAGTCCATTGGCGCTTTCTCCAACGGGTGTATCGTCGGCGCGCAGGAACTTCCGCTGCAATCGGATACCTATCAGGTGATGCGCACAGACCAGCGCCGTTATTTCGGCCATCCTGACCTGGTGCTTTTTATTCAGCGTCTTGGCAACCAGGTGCATAACCTGGGGCTGGGGACGATGCTGATTGGCGATATGGGGATGCCTGCCGGTGGTCGCTTCAACGGCGGTCACGCCAGCCACCAGACCGGACTGGATGTGGATATCTTCCTGCAATTGCCGAAAACGCGCTGGAGTTCAGCGCAGCTGCTGAAACCGCAGGCGCTGGATCTGGTCTCGGCCGACGGTAAACGGGTCGTCGCCTCGCGATGGTCGCCGGAAATTTCCAGCATGATTAAGCTGGCGGCAGAGGATAACGACGTCACGCGGATCTTTGTTAATCCGGCCATCAAGCAGCAGCTTTGCCTGGATGCGGGAACGGATCGCGACTGGTTGCGTAAAGTGCGCCCGTGGTTCCAGCATCGTGCCCATATGCATGTTCGCCTGCGCTGCCCGGCGAACAGCCTGGAATGTGAAGATCAGCCGCTGCCACCGCCTGGCGATGGTTGTGGTTACGAACTGCAAAGCTGGTTTGAACCGGCCAAGCCTGGAACCTCTAAGCCTGAGAAGAAGACACCGCCTCCGTTGCCGCCTTCCTGCCAGGCGCTACTGGATGAGCATGTACTTTAATGGATAATTTCGTCGATCTGTTCATGGTGTCACCGCTGCTGCTGGTGGTGCTCTTTTTTGTTGCGATGTTAGCCGGATTTATCGATGCCCTGGCGGGCGGCGGCGGGTTGCTCACCGTTCCGGCGCTGCTGGCGGCAGGCATGAGCCCTGCCCAGGCGCTTGCCACCAACAAACTCCAGGCGTGTGGCGGTTCGCTCTCCTCGTCGCTCTATTTCATTCGCCGCAAAGTGGTGAATCTCGCCGATCAGAAGCTCAATATCCTGATGACGTTTATTGGCTCAACGGCGGGCGCGCTGCTGGTCCAGCACGTACAGTCCGAGATTCTGCGCCAGATCCTGCCGCTGCTGGTTATCTGTATCGGCCTCTATTTCCTGCTGATGCCAAAGCTCGGGGAAGAAGATCGACAGCGTCGTCTTCACGGCCTGCCGTTTGCGCTGATTGCCGGTGGCTGCGTCGGTTTTTACGATGGCTTCTTTGGCCCGGGGGCAGGCTCGTTTTACGCGCTGGCATTCGTGACGCTGGCCGGGTTTAACCTCGCCAAATCCACCGCCCACGCCAAAGTCCTCAACGCGACCTCCAACGTTGGCGGTCTGCTGCTGTTTATCATTGGCGGCAAGGTTATCTGGGCAACCGGGTTTGTGATGATGGCAGGGCAGTTTTTGGGCGCGCGCGCAGGCTCGCGTCTGGTATTAAGCAAAGGACAAAAGCTGATCCGCCCGATGATTGTTATCGTCTCGGCGGTGATGA